>Ga0209368_1000038_pt1 | contig 257486 bp, 203 predicted proteins | sample EBPBio242008_DNA_FD_185862 | JGI IMG/M metagenome (GOLD analysis project Ga0209368, IMG submission 185862) | Wastewater treatment Type I Accumulibacter community from EBPR Bioreactor in Madison, WI, USA - Reactor 1_4/24/2008_ DNA (SPAdes)... | ecosystem: Engineered > Bioreactor > EBPR >... | reverse complement strand
TGTCACTTATTGTGTGGATGCAACTGCCTCCCCTTTGAGTGCGTCAGGTGCTACTCTTAAATGGTACACTTCGGCTACTGGTGGAACTCCTTCTACAGTTGCACCAACGCCAAGCACTGCTACTGCTGGAACAACAGTATATTATGTCAGTCAAACTTCTACCGATGGTTGCGAAGGGCCAAGAGCGGCTATTTCTGTTGTCGTGAATCCTTTACCAGCATTACCAACTGTAGTAACTCCTGTTACTTATTGTGTAGGTGAAACAGCTACAGCATTGAGTGCAACAGGAACTTCACTCAAATGGTACACCACAGCAAGTGGCGGAACTGGATCGTCTACAGCACCAACACCAAGTACAGTCAGCAGCGGAACAACAACCTATTATGTTAGTCAAACCTCCGCATTAGGATGCGAAGGACCCCGTGCAGCAATAGATGTTGTAATAAACCCAACACCTGCTGCACCAATTGTGGATTCATTAATAGGATATTGTATTGGCACAAAAGCAAGTTCGCTAAGTGCCACTGGCATCAATTTAAAATGGTACAGCAGCCCTACTGGTGGCACTGGTTCAACAATTGCACCAATGCCATCTACCGCTTCACCTGGCATCACCACATATTATGTTAGCCAAACATCAACTTTTGGTTGCGAGAGTAACCGTGCAGTTATTAAAGTTGAAGTAACTGATAAGCCCGATATTAGAGTGTCTCCGGTAGGCATGTCCATGTTTGTCTATTGCAAAAATGATACTGTTTTGTTGAAAGCGACCTCCAGCGTTTCAATTTCATCTTACCAATGGTTTAAAGATGGGATTCTGATGCCAGGGGCTACAACAGACTCTTTGAAAGTCTTTACGAATGGATATTATAAAGTGTTGGTAAAAAACAAATACAATTGTGAAAAGGATACTACAGTATATGTTTTCGGAGATACTCTTCCAGCACCTATTCTCTCGCCAACAGAATTGTTATTCTGTCCGAATGTGAATATTGTATTATTTACCACACCTGCATACCCAAAGTACACTTACGAATGGTATAAAAACGATACACTTATGGTTGGTGCAAAAACAGACAAGTTAATCATTAACAAGGCAGGTAATTATTATGTTCGTGTTACAGACTCCTTTGGTTGTGTAAGCCTAACGAATAATTCTATAGCATCTACCTATCCGCCAGTTATCAAACCCACAATTCTGAGATTTGATCCACTGCTAAGGTTAAGTAATACTTACAAAACCTATCAATGGTATCGTAATGGCAAAATTATCAGTGGAGCCAACAGCATTACCTATACAATGCCTTCCTTTGGCGGTAAGTTTTGGTGTATCGTTACAGACGGAAACGATTGTAGTGAAGTATCCGACACGGTCGATACCGATAAAAATACCAACCACATTACCAATTCATCTGTGACTGAAAAAACAATCAAAATCTACCCTAATCCTACTCAATCCAAAGTATTTATAGAAGCAGATTTCGATGTTGAAGTCAAGGTTACTGATGCTTTAGGAAGACTAATCATTCATCAAAAATCAGTTAAGTTTATTGACATGGAACCCTACGCTGATGCTACTTATTACTTTACAATTATAGATCAGGAAGGTCAAGTACTGGGACATGAAAAAATTAGTAAAATTACAGGTAGCCGCTAATATAAGGAGCTAAATAAAAAACCGAAACAAATGATTGTTTCGGTTTTTTTATGCAGGTATGTAAATGGCAATTAGTGCTTGAAATGGCGGGATTTAGTCATCACCATAGCCATATCATTGGCTTTACAAAATTCGATTGAATCATTATCACGAACCGAACCTCCAGGCTGAACAACTGCATTGATACCAGCGGCCTTGGCCATTTTCACACAATCATCAAAAGGGAAAAAAGCGTCGGAAGCCAACACTGAACCTTCTAAAGAAAAACCAAACTGACGAGCTTTTTCTAATGCCTGACGCAATGCATCTATTCGGCTAGTTTGTCCGCATCCTTTACCTATCAATTGAAGGTCTTTGGCAATAGCGATAGCGTTAGATTTAAGGTGTTTACAAATCACATTTGCGAAGCGCAAATCAGCTTGTTCGGTGCCTGTTGCTTCTCTTGCACCTACATCACGCCACTCCTCAAAATTAACCGTGTCAGCTTCCTGAGTCAACGTGCCATTCAACACATTCTTAAATTGTTCTTTTTGCTTCCACACTTTTTTTTGCTGCAATAAAATTCTATTCTTCTTACTTTTCAACAACTCCAAAGCTCCTTCTTCAAACGAAGGGGCAATCAAAACTTCAAAAAATATTTCATTAATCTTTTGGGCAGTGGCCAGATCTATAGCAGCATTAGTAGCCAATACCCCACCAAACGCACTTTCTGGGTCGCCAGCCAATGCTGCATCCCAAGCTGCGTCAACAGAAGGGCGAGAAGCCATTCCACAAACATTGGTATGCTTGATGATCGCAAATATCGTCTCGTTAAATTCGGCCAACAAATTACAAGCCGCATCCACATCTACAATATTATTGTAAGAAAGTTCTTTGCCATTTAATTTCTCAAAAAGCTCATCGAGATTACCATTGAAGGAAGCCGATTGATGAGGATTTTCGCCATAACGCAATACATGTTTTGGCTGATTAAAATAATTAGAAATGGCTACATCATAAATGGCGCATTCTGCGAAAGCTTCTGCAGCCAATTTTCTGCGTTCTTCAAGTGTGGTGGTGCTGCTGCCTTTTTCTAATAATGCAAGCACGGCAGGATATTGATTTCGAGAAGCAACGATACATACATCCTGATGATTTTTGGCCGCAGCACGAATCAATGAAACACCACCAATATCAATTTTCTCAATGATTTTGGCCTCTTCATTAGTGCTTGCTACTGTCTCTTCAAAAGGATATAAATCTACAATCACCAAATCAAACAAGGGAATCTCAAACTCGGCTACATGCTTTTGGTCTTCTACAAAATCTCGACGGGCCAATATGCCACCAAATACTTTTGGATGAAGGGTTTTGACACGTCCACCCAAAATAGAAGGATACGATGTTACCCCTTCCACACTTTGGCAGGGCAAGCCTAGACCTTCGATAAATGTTTGGGTGCCACCGGTAGAATAAAGGATGACGCCATCTTTGTGCAATTGACGCACGATAGGCTCAAGACCGTCTTTGTAAAAGACAGAAATTAATGCAGCTTGAATTTTGCGATTCATATATTATAGAACTAAAAAAAATAAAGCGCGAAGGTAGCCTTATATCAAAAAACAGCCAAATGATAGTAAAACAGAAACTTCCTGCAGTAAAAACCAAATGATAAAAATCTATTTATCATGCATTACCACGCAACTCCGCCAGCATCTTCTGAAAAGTCTCTTTGTCATTTGCCCAACCCAAACTGGTAATTTTGGACCAACAAATCAAAAAGTCGTGAACACTGGCGTAAAACACTTCCACATCGTCTGTTGTAACGATTCTAATCACCCCTTCGGTAGAAACCTGAAGCGAAAACAAATATTGACGGTCTTTTTCCAGGCCTTTATCGGCAGTTAGGGATATAGCGGTTACGAGTTGGGTAGTCATTTCTTGCATGGCGCAAAGGTAATTTTTTTAGGCTTTTACCTCAAACCAAAGTGGCTTTTCGTCATTCCAATCGCCATTATAATTGATGGTAATTTCTTCGCCTGCGGCAATATCCCGCACCGATTGTATCGAAATGCTCTGGTTTTCATAGTCCATCGCATACTCGGCATTGCTGGCATACGAATGATTGTAAATCGGCACATTGCCCAGCGCCATAATGCATTGCTCTTTCCCATCGGGCGTCCATTCAAAGATATAATCATGCAATAAAGTTTGATCCAGCAGTTTTCGCTCATCGGCACTCATTACGATTACGGATGCGGTTTCAATAATTTGATAGGCAGGAATATCCTCCAGCGCAAACATTCCCCTGCCTTTAGATTCTGTATTGCGGATGTCGATATCAAAAAAAATCATATGCGAAGATTAGTGTTGCCGAAGATACAGCATTTGCAAAATCATTTTTTTGTTTGTCGGCTTTTGTCACATTCTTTGAACATCCGTTGCGTCGCACCGTCAGGGTATGCAACATTCTTTTAGCTTTGATTAGCGCGTAATTTTCACGCAAAGGCGCAAAGAAGGCGCAAAGGCTTTTGTATGTTTTTCCGAAGTTGTTGTAGAGCTGTGCCACATTGCTTTGGCCTCAAGACCAGCAGGGGCAAAAAATACACAGTGTTTAATGTTTGGATGTGTGGGGCAGTGTCGGTATTTTTGGAAATGTGCAAATACCAGACATTTGTTTCGGCTATATACAAGTTGGTGGTCTTTGCTAGTCTAACAAAACAACTTTTTTTATGACATTTAAATCTATTGTTGCAAGTATTTATCTCATAGCAATATGTAGTACTGCTTGTAATGAGAGCAGCAAAAATCAAAATCAAGCTTCCAAAACTGCAGAAGCTGGAATCACGGAAATGCCAATAAAGCCTCCTGTTGATACAAAGGAATTTGATCAAAATTTTGCGCAACAGTGTATGTCTACAATAAAAGAAATAGACGCTTATGCAATGCAAGCTGGTAGTATCGATACAACTCTAAACCTTTATGAAGAAGGGAATACACCTGTGAGATATTGGAGAGATGGCCAGAACCAACCTATCAAAATTGAATACGGAGTTAAAGATGATAATGGTGATTTTACTGGAGTTTTCCGTTTCTATTTTATTGATGGTAAACTTTGGTTAGCTGATCAATTATTTGCAAAATATATCTTTGATAGTAATAATGAACTAAGGTATTGGTTAAGTGAAACATGGATGGTAAGCGAGACAAAGACTACCGCAAATTTTGTAGATCGAAAAGAATTGATTCAACGAGACGTAAAGGAACTGTTACATAAACTCAAAGTTGAGAAACAAGATAATACTAAATGATTAGCTCTTCGGGATTCCACAAGGCATCCTCCCGTTAGCCGTAGTATAGCCACATGCTGTTCGGCGTAGAGTGTCGGGCTTCTAAGCAGCAAGGCCCTCTACGCAGTAGCTACACAGCAGTCTCTGCACGGCGAAAAAAGCCCACAAAACCAAATTTGAAATTGACGTGATAAATGACAAGGGACAACATTAAAATTGAAGGACTTATAAAACTGCTCGACAAAGCAGAGAATTTGGCTGGACAATTTACAGGTGGCTATTCAAACAATTTTCTTTCTGCACAAGAATTTCACGCAGCTCTTAAAGACAGTATTAAAAAACTTAAAGCGGGCGATAACGACCAACTAAATGAATTATGGTTGTGGTTTGCTCCAACTTGTGATTGGGACGATTTCATTCAAAAAGAAGGTGAAGATTTAGCCAATGAAATTCATCCACTTGTGACAGAGTTGAGAGAGTCATTAAAGGTTTTTAATATCATTGACTTAATCACTGACTACCAAGCAAATGTTGAAAGAGTAATGACTGCTTTTAAGAAGGAGTTTAACAGGACCGATTTATTGACCGCTTACAAGCAAGACAAAATATATCCTCAAGTCGGTAGTTTGAAAAAGTATCACATCAAACGATATGCATTTCACGGTATTGGTTTAGCGGTTGATTTTGACGACAACAAATCAGTAGATTTTGATTTTGCATTTCTTCCAGAGCAACGCCATGACGGTTTTGATTTATGGAGACTTGGTGAATTTGTATCTTCCCAGCCAGACAAATACAAAAAGTATCTTGACAAGAAAAAACTTGAAGAAGATTTTAGTAAGTTAGTTGATCAAGGAGGAATTGTAAATCCTGACTGCGAGCCATCAACAACGTTATACTTCTTTCATTCTTCATTGACAAAATCTAAATCGACAGACAATAAAACAGAAAAAAAATGGTGGGAATTATGGAAGTAGAAAGCAGAGCAGATAAGAGCCACCGGATTATCCAGAGTGTTTCATAAAACTACATGCGGCTCTTCAAGGTTTTTAAATTGTAGCAACACGGATAGTACCTACGGCACATTAGCCATTTGGTGTTATCTTGGCTACCGGGCTTTAGTGCCTATGGCACAGCTTTCTCCCGGCTTTGTGGGGCGAGCGTAGCGAGCCCCATTAAACACGCGATGAGCACCTTTGCGTCTTTGCACCTTAGCGGTCTTTGCATGAAAAACACGCGACAAGTGTTGATTCCCAAAAAAAAAGCTTTGCGCCTTCTTTGCGTCTTTGCGCGAAAAAACAAGCGGCAAGCCCGCCCGGATGAAACTGCTGATTCCCAAAAAACAAAAAGCTCTGCGCTTTCTTTGCGTCTTTGCGTGAACAAAACATGCGGCAAACCCGCCCGGATGAAACTGTTAATTCCCAAAAAACATAAAAGCTTTGCGCCTTCTTTGCGCCTTTGCGTGAAATTCAATCCAAAATCAAAAATCATCAAGTATCTTCGCGCCCTATTTTTTGTACAATGACAGCAGCAGAAATCCGCCAGCAATATCTTGATTTTTTTCAGTCGAAACAGCACAGCATTGTGCCTTCCGCACCCATCGTGGTGAAGAACGACCCTACTCTTTTGTTTATCAATTCGGGGATGGCGCCTTTTAAAGATTATTTTTTGGGCAATAAGCCTGCGCCACATAAACGCATTGCAGATACGCAAAAATGCCTGCGCGTCAGTGGTAAGCACAACGACCTGGAAGAAGTGGGTGTGGATACTTATCACCACACGATGTTTGAGATGCTGGGCAATTGGAGCTTTGGCGATTATTTTAAGAAAGAAGCGATAGCCTGGAGCTGGGAATTGCTGACTGATGTCTACAAACTGGACAAAGACCGTATCTATGTAACGGTGTTTGAAGGGGATGAAAAAGAGGGTTTGGCTTTTGATCAGGAGGCCTACGACGAGTGGAAAAAATATGTTGCCGAAGACCGCATTTTGCGCGGCAATAAGAAAGATAATTTTTGGGAGATGGGCGACACCGGGCCTTGTGGTCCCTGTTCCGAAATCCACGTGGATTGCCGCTCTGCCGAAGAACGTGCACAGGTTTCGGGCGACAAATTAGTAAACGCCGACCATCCGCAGGTAATCGAAATCTGGAACAATGTGTTTATGCAATACAACCGTATCAAAGACGGTAGCTTGCAGCCCTTACCCAACCGCCACGTGGATACCGGAATGGGTTTTGAGCGATTGGTGCGCGTGTTGCAAGGCAAACAAAGCAATTATGACACCGATGTATTTACAGGTACGATAGCAGCAATAGAAACCATTACCAGTAAAAAATACGATTACAGCGACAGCAAAGAAGCGATTGCCTTCCGCGTGTTGAGCGACCATATTCGTGCTATTTCTTTTACCATTGCCGACGGACAATTGCCGAGCAATACGGGAGCAGGTTATGTGATTCGCCGCATTTTGCGCCGTGCAGTGCGCTATTATTATTCGTACCTCGACTACAAACAACCATTGTTGCATCAATTGCTACCCGTAATCGCTACTCAGTTCGAAACGGTTTTCCCTGAATTGAAAAAGCAAGAAGATTTTGTGGCAAGAGTGATTAAAGAAGAGGAAGAAGCTTTTTTGAGAACGCTGGAAAAGGGTTTGAAAAGAATTGATTTGGAAATTAAATTACGTACTAAAATCTTCAACTTTAATATTTTAAAAAACTATTCCCCTAAGGAAAATTTTTCTTCTTTAGTAAACAACCTTACTTCAGAAGAAATTGAGATTTTAAAGTTTACTAACAACAAAAAAATAATAAACAATCTAAACCATGATGAAAGAAAATCTTTAGAAGATTATGCTAATGAATATAAAAAAGATCTTGTAGTATCAGGTACAACAGCCTTTGAATTATATGACACTTATGGTTTTCCAATTGACTTAACACGTTTAATTTTAATGGAGAATAGTCTTTCCTTAGATGAAGCAGCTTTCGAAGCAGAAATGTTGCAGCAAAAGACACGCTCCCGTGCAGCTACAGCCATCGATACCGAAGATTGGGTGATGGTCAATGAGGTGAACAAAACTACTTTTGTGGGTTATGATGATTTGAATATTGACACCAAAGTGGCACGCTATCGCAAGGTAAAAGCCAAAGGCAAAGAGCAATACCAAATCGTATTGGAGACCACACCTTTCTACGCCGAAAGTGGCGGACAAGTGGGCGATGTTGGCACATTAACTATTGGTGAAGAGACTTTAACCATTACCGATACCAAAAAAGAAAACGACCTGATTATTCATTTTGCGGACAGCTTGGTGGCCGATATGAGTCTGCCCGTTACCGCAAAAGTGAATTGGGAAAAACGCATTGAAACGACCTACAACCATACCGCAACGCATTTGATGCATGCGGCACTTCGTAAGGTTTTGGGCACACACGTAGCCCAAAAAGGTTCATTGGTGAATGCGGATGTATTACGTTTCGACTTTTCGCATTTCAGCAAAATGACGGACGAGGAAATCCGCAAAGTGGAAGAAATTGTAAACGAGAAAATCCGCGAGAATATCCCTGTGGTGATCAAAGAATTACCTAAGGAAGAAGCGATGAAACTGGGCGCTATGGCTTTGTTTGGCGAAAAATATGGCGATACCGTTCGTGTGGTAACTATTGACCCCAATTATTCAATTGAGCTTTGTGGTGGTACCCACGTTGGTCATACCGGGATGATTGGTGTATTTACCATCACCGCAGAATCGGCAGTGGCAGCAGGTGTGCGTCGTATAGAGGCCTTAACGGGTGCTGCTGCGATGCGTTATTTTGTTGATAAAGTAAGTCAGCACAAGCAAATTGCAGAACTATTGAAATCTAAAGACCCTTTCAAAACGGTTGAGAAATTAATTGAAGACAAAAATGCTTTGGAGAAAAAACTAGAGGCATTTGAAAATAAAGAATTGGCTTTAATGGCTAAAGAATTGGCTGCTAAAACAATCGAAGTTAATGGCACCAATTTCCTCGGATTATCCATTCAGATTTCCTCGGCGGATGCTTTGCGCAAACTAGGTGCACAATTAAAAGCCTTGCTCAGCAATAGCCTTGTAGTGTTGACTAGCGTAGTGGATGACAAAGCGCAGGTGTTGGTATTACTGGACGAAGCCTTGGTGACATCAAAAAATCTGGATGCTTCTAAAATCATTAAAGAACACATTTCACCGCTCATCAAAGGTGGCGGTGGAGGCCAAAAAACAATGGCTACTGCTGGTGGGCAAGATGTGAGTCAATTAACTCAAGTGATTGAAAAAGTAAAAGGTCTGTTGTAATACAGACCTTTTTTATTTTAGTAAAACTGAATAACTATTTTAAAACACAAGTACCTGTGTAAAACTGAAGGGTATATTTACCTTCAAGCTTATCACAATCAAAGTTGGCATCCATTTTAGTTTTACCAGTCAACTTGGTTGCTTCTTCTTTTTTGGGTTCTGCGTTTGCAGAAATGTAAGTGCAATCGCATACATAATCACCCACTACAAGGTTAGGGTCTGTAGGTGTAGTTGTGTCTGCATTTATTTTAACGCAGGAGGTAAATGCGAATATCGGGATTAGATAAAGCAGTTTTTTCATAGTAGTTTAATTTAGATAGCACAAATCTAATCAAAAAAACAAAACAGGCCAAGCTTATAAATAGTAGGGCCAGACATCTTACAATGTCTGGCCCTACTATTTGATGTATCAAAGCCCCTATGGCTTTAATTGTGGAAATTTCTATTTTACAATTGTTCCTACTTGTTTGCCAATAACAACATCCAGTAGATTACCGGGCTTGTTCATATCAAAAACAATAATCGGAAGGTTATTTTCCTGACACAAAGTAAAAGCCGTCATATCCATTACTTTCAGTTCTTTACTGATGGCTTCCGAAAAAGAAATGGCATCATAACGTTTAGCCGTACTGTCTTTTTCGGGGTCGGCGGTATAAATACCATCTACACGTGTGCCTTTCAATATAACATCGGCTTGTATTTCTACAGCACGCAAAGCACCAGCAGTGTCTGTAGTAAAATAGGGATTACCAGTACCTGCCGCAAAAATGACCACACGGTCTTTCTCGAGGTGGCGGATGGCTCTTCGGCGAATGTAAGGTTCTGCAATCTGCTCCATTTTGATAGCGCTCATCAATCGTGTTTTGACTTCGTTTTTTTCAAGAGCAGCTTGCAAGGCCATACCATTAATCACCGTTGCCAACATACCCATATAATCGCCCTGTGCGCGTTCGATTCCAGTTTCACTTTCATTCATTCCTCTGTAAATATTACCACCACCAATTACTACCGAAACCTGAATTCCAATAGATACAATGCTTTTAATATCCAAAGCATATTGCGTGAGCATTTTGGGGTCTAATCCAAAACTGCGATCGCCCATTAAAGACTCTCCTGATAATTTTAATAATACTCTATTGTATTTGGCTGACATTGTTCTTCTTGTTTGTTTTAGGAAATTCGATCAATAAATGCACTTTGAAGATTTACACAAAAGGCATTTTTACAACTATAGCTTTCAATGCTTTATCTCTAACCTGTACAAATATTTCAGAACCTTCGGCGCTATGGTCTTTGGACACATAAGCCATACCGATTGCCTTGCCAAGACTTGGAGCCTGTGTGCCTGATGTCACGACACCAATTTCATTATTAGCAGCATCTACAATTTTATAATCGTGACGCGGAATTCCCTTATCCACCATTTCAAAACCAACTAGTTTACGACTGACACCATTGGCTTTTTGCTCTTCTAACAAGGCTTTACCATTAAAATCTTTGGTAAATTTGGTAATCCATCCCAATCCTGCTTCTAGAGGTGAAGTAGAGTCATTGATATCATTTCCATAGAGGCAAAAACCTTTTTCTAAACGAAGTGTATCACGAGCAGCTAAACCTATTGGTTTCATGCCTTGCGGACCGCCTACCCTGAAAATTTCATTCCAGATTTTTTCGGCAGCACCATCCTTGTCATCAAAATAAATCTCTACTCCGCCCGAACCAGTATAACCAGTCGCACTCACCAATACATTTTCTACACCGGCAAAAGTTCCTTTGACAAAGGTGTAATATTTAAGATTGGTAATGTCCATATCAGTAAGCTCTTGCATGTATTTGACAGCATTAGGGCCTTGAACGGCCAATAAAGCTGTGCGATCTGAAATGTTCTCCATTTCTACATTTTCGGTATTGAAAGAGCTAATCCAATTCCAATCTTTTTCGATGTTTGAAGCATTGACCACCAAAAGATAAACCTTGTTTTCTTCCATACAATACACCAACAAATCATCAACAATACCACCTACATTATTGGGCAAGCAAGAGTATTGGGCTTTACCATTAGTCAGTTTACTCGCATCATTACTGGTTACACGCTGGATAAGGTCAAGTGCTTTATCTCCGCGAAGAATAAATTCACCCATATGACTAACGTCAAATACACCGGCATTGTTGCGCACGGTATGATGTTCTTCGTTGATGCCCGAATAAGAAATGGGCATGTTGTAACCGGCAAATTCAGCCATTTTTGCACCAAGACCTAGGTGTATAGCTGTGAAAGGAGTGTTCTTCATTTTTTGTTTATTAAAATAAAAGGAGGGAAAAATATTCTGAGCGCAAATATAAATCTACAAATTGGTAAATGCTATTGATTAATACCTAATTGACAAAAAAAGAAAGCGCTGTGTTTAAGTTTAGAGTACGTGACGATTATCATCGGCTATCAAAGCCTCCCAATACTCAGCGCCACGGCGGGTATGAGGTATCACAATGGTGCCACCTACAATATTAGCTATAGCAAAAACTTCGTACACTTCTTCGGTAGTCAAGCCTTGCTCGTGACATTTGCCCAAATGATATTTGATGCAATCGTCGCAACGCAACACCATACTAGCCACTAGCCCAAGCATCTCTTTGGTCTTTACATCCAAAGCCCCTTCGGCATAAGTATTAGTGTCTAGATTAAAAAGGCGATTGATAACCTTGTTTTGTTTACCCAAAATGATTTCGTTCATTTTGCCGCGGTATTCGTCAAACTCTTTGATTAATGGATTCATTATTGATACAATTGTTTGCCAAAAATAACAAAGAAAATTATGAGCCCCGATTAAACTTTCTTAGTTTGGGCCGTCTAAAACACCAAAGATTAAACTAGTTTTGTTGTATGGCTTCATTAGCACAGCTCGACGACCGCAGTCTGCTTTCAGCTTTTCGCGACGAAACGACTAAAGAACGCGCTTTTTCAGAATTAATCAAACGCTATCAAGAGCGTCTTTATTGGCATATCCGCAGGATGGTGATTCATCATGAAGACGCCAATGACATCCTACAAAATGTTTTTATTAAAGTTTGGAAGAATTTGGCTGAATTCCGGGAAGAGGCTAATTTTTACACATGGCTTTACCGTATCGGCACTAATGAAACATTGACCTATCTGGAACAACAAAAGCGACGTAGTTCCTTGAGCATGTCTGAAAATGAAGAAGGTGAAAACATTTATGCCAACAAACTGAAAGCCGAACAGGGCTACGACGGGAATAAAATAGAATGGAAATTGCAACAAGCCATCCACACCCTGCCCGAAAAGCAAAAAATAGTGTTCAACCTAAGGTATTATGACGAAATGCCTTACGAAAAAATGTCAGAAGTTTTAGGGACGTCAGAAGGCGCGTTGAAGGCATCTTATCATCACGCAGTGAAAAAAATAGAAGCTTTTTTGAAAGAAAATTAAACTTTGGACTAATAATAACGTCTAAGATTACATGAAAAGGTCAGTACATATACAAGCAGAACTAAAAGAATTGGGGGCAAGCTTACTCGAAATGGCTCCCGATACGATGCCTTATGCATTGCCTGAAGGATATTTTGAGGGCTTGGCAGATTATAAGAGTCTTTTTTTACATCTTAGTATAGAGCCTGTGACTCCGGCTGAATGGAATAAAAAAGCACCTTATTCGGCACCTCAAGCTGCTTATTTTGAAGGACTAAACACACAGATATTTGACAAAATCAATAAATCAGAAGAACCTCAATGGGGTAAAGATTTATCTTTCGAAATGCCCAAAAGCTATTTCGAAAATTTGCCCTTACAAATTATTGCCAAAGCAAAATTACAAGAACCAAAAACAATCGTTCAGCCAAAACGAATTCCATTTTTCCGTACAGTTCAATTGGCAGCTTCTACGGCTCTAATAGTGTTTGTTGGACTGGGAATTCTGCAAATGAATCAAACATCCAACAGCAAAAAAATCAGTCTTAAAGAAATAAGCGATTCGGAAATTGCAGCCTATGTAGATGCCAACATTGATGATTTTGATACAGATATAATTTTAAATGGTTTATCAAAAACAGAAGTAAGCAAGATATCTAACCAAGAAATATCTGAATATATGAGCGAGGAAGGGCTTAATTAAAAAATTAATTGAGGCTAAACAACAAGAAAACAATGAAGCAGATTATTATTATATTATCAATTCTCACATTTTCATTTAACACCATAGCTCAAGGCGACGGAAGTGGCAGAGTGCGAAACTTGAGGAAAGAATATGTAAAAGAAAAATTGAACTTGACCGAATCTCAAAGTCAAAGATTTTGGCCAATTTATATTAGATACCTCGACGAGCGTTCTGCGCTTCGCCGTAAGTACCGCGACCAATTTATTCATAGAGAAAACGGCAAACTCAGCAATTATGATGCCTACCGAAAAGTAGACGACAATATTGAATACAAAGAAAAAGATCTTGAGTTGAGCAAAAAATATAAAGCTGAATTGCTACAAGTCATTTCACCACAGCAATTGGCCGATTTATATCAGGCAGAAAGAGAATTCAAACAAATGCTTATTGAGCGCTTAAAGGATGGAAAGTGGTAAAGAGTTTATGCAACTATTGCTGGAATTGAAATTTCAAAAACACTGCCATTCGGCAAATTGTCTTTGACCACAATTGTACCCTTTAGTGATTTCATTATTTTCTTTGAAAGGTACAGCCCTAGGCCTGTACCTTTTGCTTTACGGGTATTTTCGTCCCCTACTCGATAAAATTGATGAAAAATTTTTTTCTTCTCAGCGTCCGCAATTCCGGGGCCAAAATCTTTAACAGCCAATACACAATTGCCATTTTGGCGCTGCAAGGCCACAATGATAGGCTTCTCTTTGGGCGTATATTTTACGGCATTTTCCAACACATTGTTGATGGCCAATTGCAATAACATTTTGTCTGTATCGGCCGAAATGTCGGGATTGATTTCGGCAACAAAACGACCTGGATATCTATTTTGGTAAGAATCAAAGGCTTGCTGCACCACTTCACTCACCGATATTGTTTGCCATTCTTTTTGGTATTGACCGCCCTCCATTTGCGAGGCAATCAAAATATTATTACACAGTTCATTCAATCTGTCTGACTCAACAATGCAACGCTTGAGTAATTGCTGTTGCTTATCCTCATCCAATTTGTGTTTTTGCAAGGTCTGCAAGGTTAGCTTCATCGCAGCTATGGGCGATTTCAGTTCGTGGGTCACCGAAAGCATGAAATTATTTTGCTGTCGCGATAACTTGTTGTTAAATCGATAAGTAGTGTACACTATTGAGGAACCCACAAGGATGACGAACAGAAAAGTCAGTCCCTCACCAAGATATTGTTTGCTACGTTTAGATTTACGAAGTTGAATCTGCTTTGTTTGATTTTGGTATCTATGTGCATCTCTGTCGGCAGCAAAATGCTCGTTTGCAGTAATCATTTCCTGATCGTAAATAATACGACTTTGTTTTTCTAAACTCAGCCACCAAAAAGACAAAGCGGCAAAAATATAGACTAGCAAAAGTAAATGAAGAGCGCTGTAGAATTTCATAAAAACTTAAGAAACAGACTTGGGTTTATTGACCACTCTTTTTGAGCTTTTTTCGATAAGCAAGCCAACATGAAGCACATCAGACAAAGCTTTTTCACGCATATTTTGCTCTAAACGTATTTCGTAACGGCCTTTTTTACGAAAAAGCTGCTGTAAACTTTCTTCGGACACTGAAATCAAATTATCGGTAACAGGCATTTCGTCGTGGTTGAGAACAATCATTCTTCTTTGTTCAAATATCTCTCCCATACCCTGCCCCAACCATTGCCCCTGCGGCGTAGCCAATGGAATTTCAATCCTTGTTTTGATGAAATTCTTTTGTCCCGGACCTTTTACCAATACATTGAGCCAGATATTGGAGTATCGATAATTGTTGGTATGCCTGATGATAAATTCAGTATTGTAATAGATACTGGTATCTTCAATATCAATTACAAAACTCGGCTTAAAATCAATAGCCCATTTGTTGTTGGGAATAGACTCGCTTTTTTGATAATAAGGAGACGAAACACAACTTGTAAACAAGCTGAAAACTATGCTGAGGGCAACAAGTAATTTAGTCATTTTTTTTTGGTGCTGTTGATGATAAAAAAAGGGCAATTTAAAGAACATTCAAAACTTGTTCTTTTGCTTTTTCTAGTTGGTCCTTCATTCCTACAATAATTTTTTGAATGTCGGCATCATTGGCTTTAGAGCCTAGTGTGTTGATTTCCCGTCCTACTTCCTGCAAAATGAAGCCTAATTTTTTACCTTTTACCTCTTCATCATTATTCAATATTTCCCTGAAATAGTTGCAATGTTGAGTCAACCGGATTTTTTCTTCTGAAAAGTCAATTTTCTCAATGTAATAAATCAATTCTTGCTCCAATCTGTTTTTGTCAATATTGGCTGCCGCAACCCATTCTTCCATCGAAGTATTGATTTTAGATCGTAAGCGTTCAATACGTAGAGGCTCAAAGGGCAAAATATCTTGAAGGCTTTTTTCAATATTTGAGATACAGTTTTCAAGGTCCTGACTTAGAGAACCGCCTTCTACTTGACGATGATGGCGTAAATTTTGTACCGCATTTGCAATAACATCTTTCATTGCTTTCCAATCTTCTTCTTTCAATAATTCCTGATCTGGCGATACTATTTCGGGCATTGACATTAAGGTGGCAAGAATATTTTCTTTTGGCAAGCCGAGCTCGTCTGCAATTTCTTGCATTCCCTTGTAATAGCTTTTTGCCAATTGCGTATTGATGCTCATTGGCTTCGAAACACCATCCTGCTTCAAAGAAATAGTAACATCTATCGTTCCTCTTTGCAATTGCGTATTGATGATACTGCGTATTTCATGTTCATAAGGGCGTAAGGCAGGTGCCAGACGGGTATTGATGTCTGACTGTTTTCCGTTTAGCGATTTTACTTCTACTATTATTTGATAATTGTCGATAGCTGCTTCTTCTCTACCAAAACCTGTCATTGAATATAACATAATTACATGCCGTGTTTGAATGCAAAAGTCTGTAAAGGAATTTTAAAAACACTATTTATTTTAAAAAGTTTTTGACCAATTGAAGGAGAGAATTTAATGGTTACAGATGATGCAGAATCCAAAATATGACTTACTTTGGGGATTCATAAATTTAATACACAAATGAACAATCAAAGCATTACGCTAGAACAAATTCAAAATTTTGAAGGCAAGTATCCCAAACAACTTTGGTATTTATTTCTGGTAGAAATGTGGGAACGATTTTGTTTCTATGGAATGCGCGGCATATTAACCATTTTTATGGCCGACCAATTATTGGGCCTTGCCCTTTCGGATAAAGAAGCCAACCTCAAATACGGTGCTATACAGGCTTTTGTTTATGCGTTTACGTTTATTGGCGGGATATTTGCAGACAAGGTTCTTGGTTTTAAAAAGTCACTAATGTTTGGCGGACTAGTGATGATAGCTGGTAATATTATCATTGCCGCCTCGCCAAAAGAATTTTTCTATTTGGGCATTGCCTTATCAATAATTGGAACCGGCTTTTTCAAGCCGAACATCTCCTCAATGGTAGGCGATTTGTACAAAGAAGGGGACTCTCGAAGAGATGCTGGTTTTGGTCTGTTTTACTCAGGCATCAACATTGGCGCTTTATTGGGTGGTGCCGTTTGTGTCTATCTGGGCACTAGCGAAGAATATGGCTGGAGCTATGCTTTTGCATCAGCAGCTGTGGTAATGGTCATCGGGCTGATTACATTTTTGGCAACAAAAAAATCCTTGGCGCCAATCGGAAATTCACCAATTGAACATCTACCATCCAAAACAAAAAGTATCCGTGAAATAGCCGTTTACATTGGCGCATTATTGAGTATTCCACTCATTTTTATCATGATTAAGAATACCGACTACACTGATTACTTTATGTACACAATAGGCCCATTAGCAGTTATTTATTTTATTTTCGAGGCATTTAAAGAAAAAGAAGCCGCTGCACGCAAAAAGCTTGTAGCAGCTTTTGTGTTCATCATTTTTTCTGTTATTTTTTGGGCATTTTTTGAACAAAGTGGAGGCTCGCTGGCACTTTTTGCAAAAGATAACCTAAGTCACGATTTGTTATTCTTTACCATCAACCCCAACATTGTCAACAATACTTCCAATTCTTTGTTTGTCATCATCTTTAGCCCCATCGCTGGATTAATTTGGTTGGCTTTATCCAAGAAAAAAATAGAGCCCAATACAGTGATTAAATTTGGTTTGGGTTTCTTGTTTTTGGCAGCTGCCTTTTATGCATTTTACTACACCCGCTTCCTAGCCAATGAGCAGGGAATTACGTCCCTGAATATGTTCACTTTTGCCTATTTCATCATCACCTTTGGAGAGCTTTGTTTGTCACCAATTGGCTTATCAATTATGACCAAACTATCACCCAAGCGCCTTTCGGGAATGATGATGGGTATGTGGTTTTTAGCCAGTGCATACGGGCAATATGCTGCAGGTTTATTAGGAGCAGGAATGTCTTCGCCAGATGAAAATGCAAGTCCTTTAGTAAAACTTGAAGGCTATACTGACGGTTATTTACAATTAGCCATTTATGCACTTATTGCAGGAGTATTACTGATTGTTATTTCGCCAATTATCAAAAAGATGATGCAAGAAGTAAAATAATATTTGCATCCTGAAATTTTTTAAGCAATGGATTCCAAAAGATATTTAGACCTAGCCACAGAATTAACATTAATCAAAGAGCCAAAAGAGCAAATCAACAAGATGGTAGAGATGGCCATCGAATTGCGAAATTATGACATCGAAAGAGCAATCGAACTCAGCGATGAAATTGTCAAACGCTCAGAAGAAGAAAACTACAAATTAGGCTTGGGCCGCGGGTATAATGTGCGCGGTTGGTGCTACTGGCAACAAGGAAATTATGAAGAAGGCTTAAACATACTAAGGCAAGCCGAACGACTAGCGAAGGAGACAAGAGACCGTTCCTTATTAGCACGTATTTACAATAATTTTGGACATATTTACCGCGATATTGGAGAGCTCGGTAACGCGCTCAGCAATTTTGAAAATGCATTATCCTTAAACGAACGTCAGGACGATGTGGCCTCTCAGGCTGTCAACTTATCCAGCATTGCTTATATCCACTACGACCTTTATGATTATGACAATGCCCTTGAATTTGCACTGAAAGCTCTGCCCATTCTCAAGAAAGCAGAAAGTATTCATCGCACAATTTTAGTGTACAACATCCTAGGCAACATATATTTCAAGCAAGATCAACTAAAAGAAGCCCTTGATTATTTTCAGCAAAACCTGGAGCATACAGATATGGCAACAGGTATGCACGCGCTAGCGCTTAATGGTATTGGTAAAGTAAACTACAAACTAAAAAACACTGAGCTTGCCAAAGAATATCTAAGTAAAGGACTAGAAGAAGCCGACGAAACAGGACAATTAGAGGTACAGATTTCGTGCAGATATTACTTAGCTTTAATCGAAATCGAGCAAGGCGATTACAGACAAGCAGAGAAAATGCTGTTGTTATCATTAGAGCTTGCTGGCCAGTTCAAACGTCGGCACGACGAGATGAGCCTACATGGCGCCTTGAGCGAACTATACGACAAGATGGGCAATATCCCCAATGCTTTTGACCACCTCAAAAAATTTGAAAAATTAAAAGAGGAAATTTTCCAGCAAACAACACTCAACAAACTCAGTAACCTAAAACTTCGTCAGCAAGTAGAGCTAGCGAATAAAGAAAAAGAAGTGGCCGAAAAAACGGCCCGGCTCAAACAACAATTTCTGGCCAATATGAGCCACGAGATACGCACACCAATGAATGCAATCGTTGGCATTACACAATTACTGATTGACAAGAACCCACGCCCAGAGCAGCTTCGCTACCTCAATGCCATCAGCCAATCGGCCGATAATCTTTTGGTCATCATCAACGACATTTTGGATATTGCCAAAATTGAAGCAGGCAAAATGACCATCGAGCAAACCAATTTTTCTGTGCAAGAAGTTGTAGCTGGCATCAAAGAAATGCTTGTACTTAAGGCCAATGAAAAGAAAATTGAGTTTAAGATTGAAATCGATCAATACATCCCCAATCACTTATTGGGCGACCCTACAAGACTACAGCAAATATTACTGAACCTCGCAGGCAATGCCATTAAATTTACAGAGAAAGGCTCCGTAACCCTGCGGGCATCTTTGATGGAGGCTACCAACAAAAAGTATAGCGTTCGCTTTGACATTATCGATACCGGAATTGGTATCAGCGAAGAATACAGAAAACAGATGTTCGAGAGTTTTAGTCAGGCCAGTTCGGATACCACACGGAAATTTGGCGGTACAGGATTGGGTCTGGCCATCTCCAAACAATTGACGGAATTAATGAAGGGTCAAATTTCTGTAAGCAGCGAACTCGGGAAAGGGAGTTGCTTTACGGTAAGCATACCTTTTGCCAAAGCCAATCCGGAAAACAAGGAACAGACCAACGATACAATCAATGAGGAGTGGTTAAACAAATTGAAACGTTGCAAAATACTACTCACCGAAGACAATGAATTTAATCAGCTGGTGGCTGTAGATACTTTACATGCTTTATTGCCCGGCATAGAAATTGACATGGCACATAATGGTCAGGAGGCAATAGAGAAAATAAAAGAACGAGACTATGATATGGTTTTGATGGATATCAGAATGCCCGTACTTGATGGGATGCAAGCCACCAAGATGATCCGCAAAATGGAAGGTAAAAAGAAATTCACCAAGATCATTGCCATGACCGCTAATGTGATGGAAGAAGATGTGCGCACTTATTTCGAAATCGGGATGAATGCTTATGTTTCCAAGCCTTTTGTGCAAAGTGAATTGTTAAGAAAGATGGCCGAAATGTTAGGCGAACAAACAGAATTATTGTCAGAGCCCCAACAAGAGCCGAAGGCAATTATTGCCAGAAGTATTCCCGACAAAGTCATTGACATGAATTTCTTACAGCAGTTTACAAAAGGTGATGCCACCAAACAAAACAAATACATACAAATGTTTTTGGAAAATGCGCCAAAATTATTGGCACAATTGCATTCGGGATTGGCCAATAATGATTTTGAGATGATAAAAATTTCGGCCCATTCGCTCAAGCCCCAATTATCATATATGGGCGTGACAGAAGATGTGAGCAATGTTTTTATGCTGGAGCAAAGTGCAGGGGAAAGCGCTCATCATCCGCTGATACCCGATTTGGTGCAACATGTAGAAAAGGTCTGCAATAAGGCATTTGAAGAGTTGAGAGCGTACGTAAAACAATAACAAAACCTTTTTACTTTTTTAAAAAAAGAAAATTCAATGGCCTGCCCCTTTGGGTCGGGCTATACGCTTCTACTCCTCGCTATCGCTGCGGGGTATCCGCTACAACAGCGAAGCTCTCTTTGCTACCATTTTAAAAATAAGCAATTCAAAAATCCCTCAGGCGATTGAAGTGTACGATAAAACCACACGCTGCTTGCCCCGACAACTCGGTGGTCATCCCAAAAATCCTCATGCTGTCATCCCGACGATAGGAGGGATCTATACAAGCTCATTTAAAAAAAATCCAATCTGGTTTAGCATATAAATTCTTATGCCACCACCGCCAAGGCCGAGATTACTGCTGCCGAAGCATTGCCCAGCGAGCAGGCCCGATATGCTAGTGCCGAGGTAATGCGCACCGAAATGATAGCCCTGGCCAATGATTGTTGCGCACGCTGGCAATCAATGAAACGCTATATCAACACTTCTTTTCCGGAGGCGGCCATCAAGGCTCGGCTAGAAGAAGCTGGTGCACAGCGCTACGAAAAAGCAGCCAATTATAATTGGGAAGAACTACGGATGATGAATGTAGAAGCAAACAATTTCTTGACGCTGCACGCAGCCACACTGGCAGCGGGCAACAATATGCCACTAGCTTTTCCGGCTAATTATGCCACGGCTGCTACTTCCTTTGCCACCAAGTACGAAGCTTTTATAGAAAGCGAAGAACAAGCTGTGGTAGCCACCAATACCAAAATCACAGCCAATAATGCCCTGCACGAAAAGCTGATGAATATGTTTAAAGATGGGCAAGAGATATTCAAAACGCAAGAACAAATCAAGCGTCAGTTTGTATTGGATACAGTTCTCGGGCTCATCAGCAATCCTGGTGCAGCAGGCCTTAGGGGCAAAGTTATCTCTGCCCAAGACCTCTTGCCCATAGCCAATGCCACGATAGAAATCTTAAATACATCCTACACCACCAACACCAACGCCGAGGGCAATTACCTCATCAAGCCATTAGCCACTGGTAGCTACGATATTCGGTTTTCGGCACCGCCCACCTACCGCGATAAAGTGATACAAAATATTCAAATCAGCACAGGGGTTACTTCTACGCTAGATACAGAGCTTGAGCTGCTGTAATAATTGCAATAGAATAAAGAAGAAAAAGAAGCACAAAGAAAAAAAACTCTTTGTGCTTTTTCTTTTAATTTTATCAGATATTAAGCAAGCAAAAATTAGTACTTTAAATTTTTACGCAATAACTTGCAGCAGCAAAATATTTTAACCCATAAAAAATTATTAACAATGGCAACAAATGCAACTCCATCCATCTTTTTAGTAGATGACGAACCAATCCAAAACGAGATGTTGAAAGATTATCTTGCAGAGCGATTTAATTACAACTTTCAACTCTTTGATAATGGTGAAGACGCATTGAAAAACATGGGTTCAAACCCAGCAATTGTCATTTTGGATTATCATTTGAACGCCCATAATGCTACTGCAAAAAATGGGGTACAGATATTAGCAGCAATTAAAGAACAATATCCAGCCACCCAAGTAATCATGGTGAGCGGTCAGGACAAAATACAGGTAGCCGTAGATAGCATGAAATACGGCGCTTACGACTATATCGTGAAAGGTGAAACTGCCTTTGCCCGTATGGAAAATACACTTAAAAGAATCAACGAACTTGAAGAGTCAAAATTCTTATACCAATCATCAAAAAAAAGTATCACTTTCCTCATTATTGCGATGGTTTGTATCATAGCTTTGAGTGCCTTTTTGTTATTAAACGGTCACAAGTTATAAGTCACTACCTACTTTCATTTTATACCCTCAGTAATGCAATTAGCCCAACGATTAGATAGGATTTCTGAACCACAAACCATAAAGATGGCTAAACTGAGCCGCGAGTTAAAATCGCAAGGCTTGGATGTAATTGACCTTAGTTTGGGCGAACCCGATTTTCGCACTCCGCAGCACATCTGCGATGCTGCTGTACAAGCTATGGCAGACGGATACACCAAATATACGCCTGTAGCGGGTATTCCAGAATTGCGTCAGGCGGTTTGCACAAAACTCAAGCGCGACAATGGGCTAGATTATTTGCCCGAAAATATTGTCGTATCTACTGGCGCTAAACAATCATTGGCCAATGCAGTACTCTCTCTGATCAACCCCGGCGACGAAGCCATTATCCCTACCCCATACTGGGTTACTTATGCTGCTTTGGTAAGCCTTAGCGAGGGTAAGCCTATATTTATTCATTGTGGTATCGAAAGTGATTTTAAGCTTTCTGCCGAAAAGTTAGCCGCTGCCATTACAGACAAAACAAGGTTGTTTATTTTTTCGTCACCCTGCAACCCCACAGGTTCGGTGTACACCCGCGAGGAGTTAGCAGCTTTAGTTGCAGTATTCGAAAAACACCCCAACATTACCATTATTAGCGACGAAATCTATGAATACATCAATTATAATGGGCAGCACGAAAGTATCGCTCAATTTGATAGTATTAAGGAAAGAGTGGTAGTAGTGAATGGTTTTTCTAAAGGTTTTGCAATGACAGGATGGAGACTGGGCTATATCGCAGCAAATAAAGACCTGGCCCAGGCTTGCGAAAAACTGCAAGCACAATTTACTTCTGGCACCAATTCTATTGCTCAGCGAGCGGCAGTTGCAGCTTTACTTGGCGATTTGACTCCTAGTATGGCTATGGTAGACGCCTTCAAAGAAAGGAAAGATTATGTGATCAAAAACCTAGCCAGAATTGATGGAATCAAAATCAATAACCCTGCAGGTGCGTTTTATGCTTTTCCGGATATAAGTAGCTTCTTTGGAAAAACAGATGGAACCTCTGTAATGAATACCGCAGAAGATGTGGCAATGTATTTGTTACACAAGGGGCACGTTACTGTGGTAGATGGCGCTGCATTTGGTAGCCCAAACAACATCCGTATCTCCTTTGCCACTTCAATGGACAATCTGATTGAAGCAACAAAAAGAATAAAATATGCTTTAGATTTATTGAAGTAAATCAATAAGATCTTTTTCAAAGCGAATGCCCAAGCAATAATTGCTTGGGCATTCGCTTTTGATGTATTACCAAGCAAGCATAAAGCAAGGCTATTTTCTCCTTAGCAATTTACTTTGTTCACCCTTTTTGGTGATATCAATGTAATTGATAGAATCCTATTATTTAACAACACATCAAAAGCCGTCATTCCCAAAAAACAGATTCCATTATAGTCAAATAAAGCCCCCTGTAAGGTGAATCATCAATACTTAATGTTCTGCGCTTCTATGGGTGCAATTATTGTTCAAATTGAAAGAAAACAAAAACGCCTGTCTTGTTAGAGACAGGCGTTTGTTACATATGATACTCAAACTTGACTAGTATACTACTAATTTCTCAGTTTGATTTAAGTTATCATCACCACTAATACGAACGATGTAAACTCCCTTCGCACCTAATTGGGCAGTTGGAATTTCAACGCTTGCATTGTTTTGATCTACTTTAGTATTGATAGAGTAAACCAATTTTCCAGTCATATCCAAAACGTCAATTTTTACATGAGCATTTGGTTTTTGGAATAATACGGATGTGCTTGTAGTTGCAGGGTTGGGTGCCAAGGCCACTTTCTTTTCTCCCAAAATCATTTCATTTACAGACAATGGATTGTCGCTGATGTTGATACGGTCGATGTAGAAGTTGTTACCAGAGGCATAAGCTGCTGTACCAATTGGACGAGATGATGGTTTGTAACGGAAGCGGAAGAAAACACGGTTATTTCTGATTGTTGTTGCGCCAGATTTCAAATCAATGCTGATTGATTTCCAATCATTCCAGTCTGGTACAAATTCACCAACAGAAACGGTACCCACAGTTTGCAATTCAGCATCTTTCATTGTTTTCAAGGTATTCCAAGTAGCACCGCAGTTAGTTGAGTAAGCAATTTCCAAAACATCCTTCATTAGCAATGGATTGGTAGTTGAATAAGCACCAGAATACATAAAGTTCAAGTTACCGTTTACAGTACCCAGTACACTTAAGTCAAAGGCTGGAGTAAAGAAATCATCAAAGTCACCGGATGGGTCTCCAACTAGGTTTTCAGGGAACATACGGTCGTCATAACTTCTGTAACGAATAGACTTTCCATCATAAACTCCCTTGTCTGCGATTTCCCATTTGTATCTATTATTGTAATAATTGAAAATAGGCCATTTAGCATTGTCTTCATTATTTGCAAAATCCTGCCAATATCCAATTGGGTTTATCGCAGTAGGATCTGCTACATAAACACTTGGTGACGCTTCGAAGGTATCAGCACCAACAGCATTAGTGGCAACAAGCTTAACAGAAGCCCAACCTGGAGTAGTGAATTTTGTGGTTACTATTCCGCCTACAGGAGTAGTAGATGTTGCTCCGTTGCTCAAAAACCACTCTTTAGTAGTAGCGGCACCTCGCCAGCTTTGGTCTTTAAACTTAAAATTGTTATTAGAAGACGTGTTGTCTGCACAAAAGAAATGAGCAGGCTCAGTAGTGTTGATACTTCCACCAATCGCTCCTCTTTCTACAGAATATTCGGCTTTTGGTTTTAATGCTGGTGGAACAGCCAATGCATCCGTACCCGTATTGAACAAATTGGCAGGAGTAATTAATTCGTTTCTTTTAGCTATTGGACTAGTGAGTGCAGCGCGCATACGTGCTACTTGGCCAGCTGTGAACATCTTAGAGCAATAAGAATAGTCCATCACATTCTGAGTGTTCGTCGTATCTGGGTAGTCCACCAAAGAATCATTTTCGTAGGGTTTGTAGAAACCATAGTTTATTTTCAAATCATAAAAGAAATTGTAATAACTATCGTCAGAGAACGACTTCAATAAGATCGTACCATTAAACCCGCGAGGGAAGATAGAGGTACCAGAAGTAATAGAATCTCTTAATGCACCAGGATTTTGATAGAAATACAATTTAAAATTAGTGGCAGTATCTGCTGGAGGAACTCTGAATCTGTGCTTAACAACTTGAATCGTATCTTTTACCGTAGTAACAACAATAGCACTGTCAATAAGTACATTATTGCGCGACAATCCAATTTTGTAAGTAGAGCCAATTGCTGCTGTTGGGTAGATGTTAAACGAATCAATGAAAGTTGCAGTGCGGTTTTTAAAAACTAAACCTTTTGAAGTTGATGTATCAGCTTTTACTTTCAAGGTAGAATCTAAACGTAATTTACCCACTTGTCTTTTATTGGTTAAGCAAGTAGTATCATATAATTGTGTAGGCCCACAAGAAGTGTGACCTTTTGTCAATGGAGTATCATCTACATCATCATCTCCACATGCCACATCAGGGCTGTTCGTTCCACCCCAAGGGTGATCTAGGTTTAATTCATGACCCAATTCGTGTGCAATCGTGTTATCACGATTGATGTAATCATACAAGGTAATAACCCCATCATAATAAGGAATAACATCACCTGTAGCAGGTTTGTAAGCATAAGCAGCTGGTTTAAAACCATCGCTACTCGGTTTAAATGCTGCAATTACCCAAACGTTCATGTAATTATTAGAAGGCCATTGATCGTATTTAGTCAAATCTGAGGCTGATTTGCTCAAATAAGAACGGCGACGAGTAATACCGTTAGTAGGATTGCCCATTGGGTCTTTAGTAGCTAAATGCCAAGTGATACGGGCGTTACCAATATATCGCGTACTAGAATTATTGATAAAACCTTTGAAAGGAGCAATGACATCAACCGTATCAGCATTGCGCTTGTTGAACATAGTGTTAATCTGCGAAACACAGAGTCTAATAGCGTCATCTGAAACGTATTCTGCGCCATAATCATGGATAATGTGAAATACGATGGGCACATCATACATTACAGAACCATCATCAGTAGTCTTTGCAAATGGAGATAATTCTTTTAAGCTCATTTTAGAAAGCTTTTCAGAAATCTCTTTGCTAAGAACTGCATCTCTTGCTGCAATTTCTGGATGAGTAGATAATAGATTTTGGTGTACCTCATCGGTACCACAAGGCACTACTTTTTGGGCATTTGCACTAAGGCCAAAAAAACCAAGCAGTGATAGGGAGCATACTACTTTCTTTATCATTATTGAAAGATTTTTTGAGTTTGTTTTACAACATCAGAACCAAAGATAGAAAATTAACGCATTTTTTCCTCTTTTAGTTTCGTTTTTTTTAATAGAAAATTAATTACGGTTAATGACTAAAAACTATTTAATGTTAAAAGCTTTCTTTACTTTATCGATATAATCCAACTTTTCCCAGGTAAACAACTCCACTTTTACCTTTTTTTCATTGTCTTTTCCTTTGTTGAAAATTTTCGTAACCACTTCGGATTGACGCCCCATGTGGCCATAAGCTGCGGTCTCGGCGTAAATAGGATTTCTCAATTTCAAACGCTGCTCAATAGCATAAGGACGCATATCGAATACTTTTTCAACAATCTTTGCAATAGCACCATCGTTCATTTTTACTTTAGCAGTACCATAAGTGTCTACAAAAATACCGCAAGGCTTTGCTACACCGATGGCATAAGAAACCTGAACCAACACCTCAGAACAAACTCCGGCTGCAACCAAGTTTTTAGCAATATGACGAGTAGCATAGGCTGCAGAGCGGTCAACTTTACTTGGGTCTTTTCCAGAAAAAGCTCCACCACCGTGTGCACCTTTACCGCCATAAGTATCCACTATGATTTTACGACCAGTAAGACCAGTATCTCCGTGAGGACCACCTATTACAAATTTTCCGGTAGGATTGATGTGATAGGTAATTTTATCATTGAATAACTTTTGAAGATTGGGTTTCAATTGTTTTTTTACACGTGGAATAACAATTTCAATAATATCCTTTTTAATTTTATCTAACATTCTCTTGTCAGAAGTATCAAAATCATCGTGTTGTGTAGATACGACAATGGTATCGATACGGATTGGGTTATTGTTATCATCGTACTCAATTGTCACCTGGCTTTTGGCATCAGGACGAAGATATTTTAGTTCCTTACCTGCCCTACGCGTTTTGGATAATTCTTTTAAAATCTTGTGTGCCAAATCTAAAGCTAGGGGCATGTAATTCTCAGTTTCGCTAGTCGCATAACCAAACATCATACCTTGGTCGCCGGCACCTTGGGCATTTGCTTTTGTCTCGAAATCTACTTTTTTGGTAGATCGATCAACGCCACGGTTGATATCAGCAGATTGCTCGTGGATGGCAGATAAAATGCCACAAGAATTTGCTTCAAACATATACTCCGACTTAGTATATCCAATCTCACGGATAACACCACGGGTGATATCTTGTACATCCAAATAGGCTTTTGATTTTACTTCTCCCGCCAATACAACTTGACCAGTAGTCACTAAGGTTTCACATGCAACTTTAGAATCAACATCGTAGGCTAAAAAATGATCAATAAGAGCATCAGAAATCTGATCAGCTACTTTATCTGGGTGACCTTCGGATACAGATTCGGATGTAAACAAATAGGGCATAAAAAGTTGTTTTTTTATTGAGTAAGATTTTTTAATTGTCGCAAATTTAAGTATTTGAATGCAACGAAATGTCATTAAATCAAAAAGAGTAAAAGTTTTGTGGATAAAAACCTTTACTCTTTCTGAAAAATATTAAAATGTTGATTACTCTACAGTAACGGATTTGGCCAGATTCCTTGGCTGGTCTACATTACAGCCTCTCATAATAGCAATATGATACGCTAATAATTGTAGCGGAACGATAGTAACTAATGGGGAAATTATTTCATCTACCTCAGGAACTTCGATGACATGATCAGCAATTTCCTTTATTTGGGTATCCCCCTTATTTACGATTGCAATAATCTTTCCTTTACGAGCTTTTACCTCTTGGATATTTGATACAATCTTTTCGTAGGCACTTTTGTTAGTAGCTAAAAACACAACAGGCATTTCTTCATCAATCAGGGCTATTGGCCCATGCTTCATTTCTGCTGCGGGGTAACCCTCTGCGTGGATGTAAGAAATCTCTTTTAACTTAAGAGCACCTTCCATAGCTACAGGATAATTATAACCCCTACCTAGATACAAAAAGTTGTTAGCATCTTTGTAAACAGCAGCAATTTTCTTGATTTCATCGTCTAGTGCCAAAACCTCTTTTATTTTTTCTGGCACACTTTCTAGTTCGTATAAAATTTGTCTCAGCTTAGATTGAGGAATAGTTCCTTTTGACTGTGCAATTTGCAATGCGATTAAGATAAGTACAGAAACTTGCGTCGAAAATGCTTTTGTAGATGCTACTCCAATCTCCGGACCTGCATGAGTGTATGAACCAGCGTGTGTAGCACGTGCAATAGAAGACCCGATAACGTTGCAAATGCCATATACCAAAGCTTGCCTTTCCTTAGCCAACTCGATAGCAGCAAGTGTGTCTGCTGTTTCGCCAGACTGAGAAATTGCAATGATAAAATCAGATTCCTTTACAATCGGATTGCGATAGCGAAACTCTGAGGCGTATTCCACTTCTACAGGCACTCGTGCCAAATCTTCGATAATATATTCACCTAATAAACCACTGTGCCAAGAGGTACCACAAGCTGTAATTAAAAAGCGATCTGCCTTATTAATTCGATTGTTGTATTCGGTAATTCCTCCCATTTTTACCCATCCACCTGCAGCGTTCATTCTACCCCTAAAAGAATCTTCAATCACCTTTGGCTGCTCATAAATTTCTTTCAGCATATAATGTTCAAAATCCCCCTTTTCTATAGCTTCGAGATTCATCTCTAGCTTTTGAATGGCATGAGATTTCACAACATTCCCTAGATTCTTGATGGTAAAACTTCCCTTTCTGTCTACAACTACATACTCTTCATCGTCTAGATAAATAACATTCTTCGTAAACTCAATGATTGGAGATGCATCTGATGCAACAAAAAATTCATTTTCGCCTATGCCCAATACCAGCGGACTTCCCTTACGGGCAGCAATTAATCGGTCAGGGTTATTTTTATCGATGACAACAATAGCATAAGCACCGATAACCTCATTAAGGGCAATACGCACAGCTTCATCAAGCGATAAATTTTCTTGTTTCTGAACCTCTTCAATTAAGTTAACTAATACCTCTGTATCTGTTTCAGATTGAAAAGTATAACCTCTTTTCTTCAACTCTTCTTTTATTGGCCCATAATTTTCGATAATTCCATTGTGAATTATCGCAATGTTACCAGAATTAGATAAGTGTGGATGGGCATTCACATCATTAGGCACACCGTGTGTGGCCCAACGAGTATGGCCTATCCCTACAGTGGCAGATAAGGGTTTGCCTGCTGCAAATTCTTCCAGCATAGAAACTTTACCTTGCTTCTTATAAATGTTCAAATCGCCATTGAGCAATGCCACTCCTGCACTGTCATAACCTCTGTACTCAAGTCTTTTAAGTCCTTTAATTAATATTGGATAGGCTTCTTTATTGCCAATGTAGGCTACAATTCCACACATATTTTGCAGATAATTTTTTTTTAAAGTTTAGTATAAACCACGTTTAATTTTATTCGTGATGCCGGTTGACTATACTGACTACCAGCTGCTGTTACCCGATAAGCACCAATAAAAGTTTGTGTCCCATTAACACGCAATCTAAGTTCTTTTCTTTGCTCTACAATGGCATTTTGTAATTCTCTTGGAAAATTAAGCACATATTGATTGACAATTTGACCTCCAATGATGGCGCTTCTCAAATTTCCATCGATAAAAAACAATGGAGAAGAAGAAGTTATCGGGTTTCTATCGGCAATTAATCTCCTCGTACCATTTTCGTCAATTACCTCAGGATAAATACGTGAAGGAGGAGCAAACATAGCATCTAAAGGAGAAGAAATTTGTGTAATCACCAATTGAGCTTTATTGACAATGCATTTAGGTAAATTTTTGACATTAGGGATACGCAAATCAAGTGCTGCACCAGGTAAATTTTGAATTAAAATACTATTATCACTAATCGCAGTAGAATTAAATAATGCTTGAGCAGGAGTGCCCGTATAATCACGCACTACTCTGCTATAAAAACCTGTTTTGGTTTGAGTAGCAGCCGGATCAAATGGAAATGAAGCAGTTAAGGTATCCGTAATCAAACCTGAGGTATTTTTTGTGTGATAATACATCAAAATATTAGCCCTCGAAAAATTATCGTCACCGCTTAATTTAAAATAAGGAATAGTGTTTCCTGTCATTTCAGATTTGACAAAAATCCCCTTAAAATAAGAAAGGAAATTACTGGTATTGGCAAATTCACTAGCTCCAGATTTCGATAATAACTCATTCAATAATTCATTGCTGACGCGCATTCTAATATGTGATGCACGCTTGACGCCTGCCACTGTTACAGAATCTCTGAAAGATTTTATTAAGCCAGGCAAATAAACAGTTGCAGAGGCAATAGGTGTTGGCTCAAATGATTTTGCAGGAGAATTGGCATAATAAATCGAATCGAAATAAATAGACTCTGTCATCCGATAGGCGGTAAACGTTTGGGAACCCGCACTATTTGTAGTGTCTCCATAGGCAAAGCCACTATAGGGCAAGATTAGGACTGCTGAGTCAACCTGAAACTTTGATTGGTCAATCGAATAATTATCTTGTGGGGGACGAACTTGAAAATAAAAACTTGAGATTGTCTTTCCAAAGTAAGGGTCATTTGTAATGGCCCCTGCACCAACATAAACAGGAAACGCAGTACTGTAAGCATTGGTGATGACAGTATCATCCAAAACCGTTTTTGTATATAGTGTTAAGGTATCCGTACCAAAAACGGTAATATTATCAATGGCAGGTACTACATCGGTTCTGATAACAGTATTTTCCTTGCAGGAAAAAAACAAGATTGACGCTGCTAAAAAAAAAGGGAATATTTTATGAATACTATCGCGGTAAAACAAGTGATAAAATTTAAAGCGAAGAAAATAAAAACAAAACTAAGAGTCTGTTAAGCTTTTATACAAATCTATCAACGAAGTAATATCTTCTGTCCACTCAGCACTGAAAGGTATCACCTTTTTTGTGCGGCTAGGCTTTATTTCGTCTGTTATTTTTGTACTGATTTTTTTATCCCCCAAAATGACAATATCAGCATATTTTGCGCCGCCCAATGTTAAGGCAGTATTTGTTCTATCTTTAAAAACTTCTAGGTCTTTTTCTTTGATATCTGCGCTAATCATCGCCTTTTTGACAAACTGATCACTCATTTTTTCTTTGAATTGATCGGCTTGTACCGTGTAAATAGATTTTGTAAAGCCAAATACAGGTTCTTTCTTGTAGGTAGTTTTAAGGAACAATGGAACAAGTGAGGTCATCCAACCGTGGCAATGAATGACATTAGGAGGCCATCCGAATTTCTTTACCGTTTCTAATGCACTTTTACAGAAGAATACAGCCCTATCAGCATTATCATCATAAAATTTATCATTCTCATCGCGGAATACAAATTTACGTTTAAAATAATCATCATTATCCATAAAGTAAACTTGTAATCGGGCATTAGGCAAAGACGCTACCTTAATAATCAAAGGATAATCATCCTTATCAACAATAATATTGATGCCTGAAAGGCGCACAACCTCGTGCAGTTTATGACGTCGCTCGTTAATGACTCCAAAACGTGGCATTATAATTCTGATCTCAATTCCTGCCTCAAAAGTTTTTATTGCCAACTTATTTAATACATTCGCAAATTCTGAAAACTCTAAGTAAGGAGAAAGTTCATTGCAGATAATGAGGATTCGTTTTTTGGTGTCTACCGTCATGCTTAAAATTTAAATGAAAATGAATGACCTTAGAAAAAAGTCAAAAAATTTTAGGCTGCAAAATTACTAAAATATTAATTCGAAAACGGTTTTATTTATTAAGCCGTATCTAAAACGCACATTATGATTGTTTTCAAAACAAAAACAGAGCTTCAAAACTATCTGAATACACAAAAAAAAGATGGCCAATCTATCGGTTTTATACCTACAATGGGCGCCTTGCACAAGGGCCATATTTCCTTGATAGACAATTCAAAAAGCCAACTTCAGTTGACCGTTTGCAGCATTTTTGTTAATCCTGCACAGTTTAACGACCAACAAGATTTTGATAAATATCCCAATACCATTGCAGAAGACATCCTGCTTTTGGAGTCAGCACAATGCGACGTGCTTTTTCTACCCTCAGTATCCGAAATATACCCCAACGGATCAGAAAATGCCAAAGAATATCATTTTGGCGATTTAGAAAAAGTATTTGAAGGAGCCCAAAGGCCAGGGCATTTTAATGGCGTAGGCAAAGTGGTGGCCATACTACTAGATATAGTGCAGCCCGACACATTGTACATGGGCAGCAAAGATTTTCAACAATGTCTTGTCGTGAAAGATTTGTGCCGCCAAATGGAATTATCCGAAAAAATAAAATTTGTAGCATGCCCTACCCAGCGTGAGGCAGACGGACTTGCTATGAGTTCGCGCAATCGACGATTAAATGAATCGCAAAGAGCTATTGCTGGACTTTTGTATCAATGTCTAGTTTCAATTCAAAGTAAATCTTCTTTGGATACACCTTTTTCGATAGTGGCCAAAGAGTGCAACGATTTACTCATTGCCAAAAATATCCAGCCAGAATATGTGAGTATTGCCGAGGCCGAAACACTGATTCCGCTTACAGATTTTGAATCCAACAAAAAAATGGTTGCCTTAATTGCCGCAAAAATTGGCGATGTTCGTTTGATTGACAATATGATTTTAAACTAGATGTCTTAATAAATCAAATGAAAAAAACACTTCTAATTTTATTCTCCTTCCCTATTGCATTAATTTCAACGGCACAAACGGAAACGGAGAAAAAAAATGATTTTCAAAAAACACTTAACGAAGTAATTATTTCTGGCAATGTTTTCCCTGAAAAGAAAAAAAATGTAGTACAAAAAGTTGACGTCATCAATGCTCATCAAATGGCAGAAATGAATGCCCAAACGGTAGCCGATGTATTGAGCAATACGGGACAAGTATTTGTACAAAAAAGTCAGCAAGGAGGCGGTAGCCCTGTGATAAGGGGCTTTGAGGCCAGCAGAATACAACTGAACATTGATGGCATTAGGTACAATAATGCTATTTTCAGATCGGGGCACTTACAAAATATTATCAGTATCGACAATAATGCTTTAGAAAGAATTGAGGTATTGAATGGCCCTTCCTCTACCCTTCATGGCAGCGATGCCTTGGGTGGTGTTATTTTACTCAAAACAAAAGACCCATTACACGGCAAAACCAGAAAGTTGGAAATCACTAGCGCCAATGCATTAATTCGATATGCCACCGCCAATAGAGAAAACACAACTAGCGCGGGCATTAGTTTTGGCAATAATAAATGGGCTTCGCTTACTAATGTTACCTTCTCACAATTTGACGATTTGATGCAAGGAAAAAATGGTGCAGATTCAATTACCAAAATATGGAAAAAGAATTTTGTAGTGCAGCGCATTAATGGTAAAGACTCTATGGTAAAGAACCCCAACCCCTACAAACAAATAGGTACTAGCTATAGCCAATTTGACCTCTTACAAAAAATTACTTTTTCGCCAAATAAAAACACCAAACACGGCATCAATTTTCAACTATCTAATTCTAGTAATATTCCGCGCTACGACAGACTGACAGAAACCGACGCTGCAGGTATTGCCAAAAATGCTGAATGGTATTATGGCCCACAAGTGCGTAGCTTAGCGGCATACAAATTTGAAGCTACAAAACTGCGCGGGTTCTTTGATGATTTTGCGGCCACAATGAGCCATCAATATTGGAAAGAAAGCAGAAACAATAGAGCTTTTGGCAAAGATATTTTGAACCAAAGAGAAGAAAGAATTAATGTGCTTGGCTACAATATTTCGGCACGAAAAAAAGGTAAGGTTCACGAATTAAGTGTAGGTACAGATGCTCAATTCAACTTTTTAAAATCAGAAGCCGAAGGATTAAATATCAAAACTGATGCAACATCCAAAATAGACAGCCGCTACCCCGATGGCATGAATAAAATGAATTTGCTCGGTGTATTTGCCCAACATACTTGGAAACTAAATGAAGGCAAAGTAATTATCAACGATGGAATCAGATTCAATTATTCCTATTTACACTCTACACTTATAGACACAGCCATACAATTTCAGCTACCCATCACTGACTTAAAACAAAACAACACCGCATTGACAGGGAATATCGGCGTAGCCTACATGCCCGACAACAATTTGCGATTAACTGCCAATTTTTCGACAGGGTTTCGCTCGCCCAATTTTGATGATATGACCAAGATTTTTGAGTCGAATAAAAACCAATTAATTGTACCAAACCCCAACTTAAAACCTGAATACACACAAAACTATGAAGTGGGTATTCAATATAACAAAGGCGTTGCCAACATTAGTGCCTACGGGTTTTATACCAATTTCAACAATGCCATTGTTACCGATTTCTATACTTTCAATGGTCAAGATTCGGCCTTGTACAACGGCAATATGACTCGTGTATTTGCCAGCCAAAACAAAGCAAAAGCATTTGTGTATGGAGGCGGCGCCGAAGGCACCATAAAACCAACAAGCAACTTTTCGATGTTTGCATCTATCAATTATACCTTCGGCCGATTTGACAACGACACGGCATTGGTTCCTTTAGATCATATTCCTCCGGTCACAGGTCGTTTGGGTATTCGTTATGCCGAAGCAAAATGGTATACCGAGTTGTTCAGTCTTTATAACGGTAAAAAGAAATTAGCCGATTATAATCCCGGTGGGGAGGATAATTTGCTATACGCCACACCAAATGGAATGCCTAGTTGGTACACAATCAACCTGCGCGTGGGCGCAACATTATTGCATCAATTAAAATTACAAATCGCTGTAGAAAACATTCTGGACAAAAATTACCGCCATTTTGCTAGTGGCATGAGCGCTGCTGGCCGCAACCTAGTGATTGCTTTGCGTTATCAATTTTAGTCTTTTCGGTAACGAAACATTTTAAGCTTTTTAGACATCGAAATACCACCAGGATTGATACCCGGCATCCCTTCGGGGATGAGCATTCCGAGCTTTTGATAATATTCTTCCCATACCGGAAAAAACTCATTGGTATGCGGCTTTTTGAAGGTCATGGGGCGAAGCTCAAAAAAATCTTTAGCCCCATTGGCTTGTTTAAAAGCATCGTATAATAGCTCTGAGCAATAATATTTTCCATTATCATAAATAAATCCATCGTCGTAAGAAATGCCTAAATTCTGTTTGGCCATAGCTACTGCAGCTAGAGCTACATTCTTATACCGTCTTTTAACCCTTCCTACTAAAATTTCATTTTGACTTCGTTGAACGAAGACATTGAGCGAGGTTTGTTGCACTTTACTTCCTATTGCCTCAATGACAAAAACACTATCTCCCTGGATACTGACCAATCCGATATGCGAAAAATGCCTTCCACCATAGCTTATTGTTACCTGCTCTATGGCATCACAGAGCCCTCCGCAGTCCAAATCTTGAAATAATAAATCACCGTTTTGGAGTCGGCCATAATTATTCTTTTGGGCTTTTAAAGATGTAAAATTGAGCAGAATAATAGACGTTATTGCCAAAAAAAACTTCATAAATAAAACATTAAAGCCTTTGAGTAGTAAGCAATATTAGGGCAATTTGAAGGAATCTTTTTTTGAAAGCGGTTATAGCAGATTTTAATTTATCAATAACAAGGATAAACAATGCTGCATTACCTTTGTAAAAGTTAAACAAGAGAAACAAATGGAAACTACAACATCTGCGCCAGTATCTTTTACCGAAGGCGCCGTCAAAGAATTAAAAAGATTAATGAATGAGCCAGGTTTTGAAAGTAGTCAATTTTTGAGGGTTGGAGTCAAAGGTGGTGGATGCTCAGGAATGACTTACGTGTTGGGTTTTGACCAAAAAGAAGCTGATGATGACACTTTTGAGATTGACGGTATTCCAGTGATCATGAAACAAGCGCACGGCATCTATTTATTGGGCATCAATATTCACTTTGAGGATGGATTAAACGCTCGTGGCTTTACTTTCAACAACCCAAATGCAAGCAGTACTTGCGGATGCGGAACTTCTTTTGCGGTGTAATTATGCTCAAACAATTCGTCTATTTATCCTGCATTTGTCTTTTCGGTCACGCAGGGGCATCGGCACAAACCAAAAAGGAAATTAATCAAATTGACGAGCGTGGAAATCCTCATGGCCTTTGGTACACTTATACCCCAGCCGATAAAGGAGAGCCTGCTGTCAGCACTTTTGGGCATTATGAACATGGTCAAAAAACTGGACTTTGGTATCAAAATGACGACAAAGGGAATCTGACATCTATAGAAACATTCAAATACAATGTGCGGGATGGAGAAGTTAAATATTTTGAAAACGGTGCACTCACTTGCGTCGGACATTACAGAGGATTAAACCCAAAATTTGTGTTGGACACCGTTCATATTGTAGATCCGATTACCCAGGAAGAAAAGTGGGTCAGTATCCCTACGGAAAGAGGCAGTGTGCGACATGGTAGCTGGCGATTTTATGATGAATTGAGTGGCCGTCTAATGAAAGAAGAGCATTATCAAATTGATGAATTGATTTTTAGACAAGATTTTTCTATTTCACCAGCAGACAGCGCCTTCTACCAAAAACGAAATTCTATACTACCACATCGAAGCAATAAGCTACCACCTGCATCAAAATTCAAATCTAAAGAACCCACCAAAAGCCTTATCGGTGGCTGATTTAACTTAATTGGTTTTAACGGAGTTTTAACCCCTAAGCCACACTATAAGTGTAAAGGGCGGTTATTTTTGCGTGCGGATAAATATATTTTTATTTGTTGAGCACCTATGAAACATTTCCTACTACTTTCTGTTTTTTTATTTCTTAGTTGTGTTGCATTTGCTCAAAATGTCGTTTTTTCGGCTGAAGCCAGTGCAACACAAATTGGTATAGAAGATCAAGTACAAGTATCTTTTACCCTAGAGAATATTCAGGAATTACAAGGTATTCAAAATCCTTCATTCCCCGGATTCAAAGTACTCGGCGGGCCTTATCAATCCCAAAGTACCAATTATTCTTTTAATGGCAATCAGCAAGTAAGGAGTTCAAGCATCTCACTCACTTATGTCATTCAAGCGACACAAACAGGCACCTTAAGCATCCCCCCTATTTCGGCTAAAGACGGACAAGGCAGGGTGTATCAGTGTAACGCATTGACCATTAAAGTAGTTAATGGAAGTCTTGTACAAAAAAGACAACAACATCAACAACAAGTTGATCCCTTTGGAGGATTCGATCCCTTCGACGACCCTTTTTTTGGAGGCAATGGCGGAGGCGACCCATTTGCAGCAATTCGTCAGCACCAAGCAAGAATGCAACAAATGATGCAGCAATTGCAGCAGCAGGCTCAAGGAATGAGCAGCCCTCAAAATTTGCCACAAGTATCCGAAAAAGATCTTGGTAAAAATATTTTTATACGAGTGTCGGTAGATAAGACCAAAGTAAATGTTGGCGAGCAAATTACGGCAACGTATAAAATGTACTCGAGAATTCCGATGCAAGCACAACTGTCAAAGTTGCCCTCTCTGAATGGATTTTGGACCCAAGATTTTGAATTACCCAAAGAGCAAAAGCCACAGATGGAAACTTTGGATGGCATCCAATATCAGACTTTCACATTGAAAAAATCCGCACTATTCCCCCAACAAACAGGGACATTGGTGCTTGATGCTGCAGAGGCAAATGGTGTTGCGCGTATTGCCGACAGAAATAATCCCTATGGCAGAGATGTACAATTTAAGTTGAAAAGCTTGCCAGTCAATATTACTGTCACTGCATTACCAATTAATGGACAGCCAGAAAGTTTTGGAGGAGCGGTAGGAAACTTTACCTTAAACAGCAAAGTAGACAAAACGAAGCTTAGCACCGACGAAACATTAAACCTTAGCATCGACATTTCGGGTACTGGAAATTTAAAATTGATTCAAGCCCCCGTACTTAATCTACCCAACGGACTTGATGTTTTCGACCCGAGCATCGTAGATACCATTACGAGCAGAAGCACAACAATCAGTGGGCACAAAATATTTACCTATGTTATTGCGCCGCGCATTGCTGGCGATTTTGAAATTCCTGCAATACCCTTTTCATTTTACAACAGTAAAACAGGAAGCTACACCACACTGTACACTAAAGCTGTAAAAATACACGTTAGCCAGGGCAAGAATATCAAGAAAGAACAAGAAGGGAATAAGTTACTCAGTGACATCCACAATATCAATACTAAAGATTTGATTAACGCATCTTCACCGTCCACTTTCATATTTTCTTGGGGATATTGGAGCTTATATTGCTTACCACTTTTGGCTCTGATAGTATTTGCTTGGTGGAAAAAGAAAAACGAATCAGAAGCGAGTAATCTCAACTTATTAAAAAATAAGTATGCTAATAAAATTGCACTAAAACGTTTAAAAACGGCTAAAGTTCATTTAGACAAAAAAGAAACTAAGATTTTTTACGAAGAAATTTCCAAAGCAATTTGGTTGTACTTGTCTGACAAATTGAACATTCCACTCTCCCAATTATCAAAAGAAACGGCGACAGAGGCGTTAATAAAAAAACAAATCCCAGCAATGCAAATGGACACAATGAATCGAATTATTGAGGATTGTGCCATGTCACTTTACGCACCTAGCGGGGCGGCGCAGCAAATGACGAATACCTATAATGATTCGGTACAACTTATTGGTGAACTTGAAGAAATTTTAAAAAAATAATGAAAAAGATATTCTTCATCCTATGCATTTGGTTAACCAGCAGCCTTGGCTATGCAGGTCTGCCCAACAATACTCAATATTGGAAAAAAGCGAATGTTGCTTATCAACAAAAACAGTTTGATTCTGCAATTTATTTTTATGAGCAATTATTAAAGTCACAAATGCAAAATCCAATATTGTATTACAACTTGGGGAACGCTTACTATAAAAGCAATAAGGTAAGCCAGGCAGTATTGAGTTTTGAAAGAGCAATATTTTATCAGCCCAACTTTGAAGAGGCCAAAGACAATTTGTTGTTAGCAAAAAATAGGATTCCCAATTCGCTTAAACAAACACCAGATATCTTTTTTGTGGAGTGGTGGCAGAAACTAACTGCTGCGCCTACCACTAACACCTGGGCTGTTTTGGGCAGTGTACTTTTTCTACTGTTATTAGGAATCATTTTTTATGCCGTCAATACTAAACAGCTCCATAAAATTCCAGTTCAGATATATTTCATCCTTCCGTTCATAATTTTTATATCGCTGTTTTTATCTTTCACCGCTGCTCAAAGAAAAACAAATTGTAACTTGGCTGTGGTGATGAATCAAGCAGCAGTACTAGTCAAAGAGCCGAACAATTATAAAGGCCAATCCATAGTGCCTGAAGCGACAACAGTAACCACTGAAGAAGTGAAAGGCAATTGGGTAGCAGTGACCTTGCCCGACAACAAAAAAGGTTGGATGCAAATAGCAGAATTAAAATTTGTGTATCAGCCAACAAAAAACAGATAATGTATTTTGTAAAAGCTCCGACCTTACTAAAAAAAATGTATCCAAATGAATTGCTCTGGAGCAAGTCATCTGAAGACACAGTTTACCTCACTTTTGACGATGGCCCCCATCCTACTGCTACACCTTTTGTTTTAAATGAATTAGCAAAATTTGATGCAAAAGCCACTTTCTTTTGTATTGGCAAAAATGTTACCGCCCATGATGAAATCTTTCAGCAGATTTTAGCTGCGGGTCATAAAGTGGGTAACCATAGTCACGATCATTTAAATGGATGGAAAACCAATACTGAAAAGTACATTGAAAATATCGAGCAAGCCAGTAAAAGCATTGAGTCATCCTTATTTCGACCTCCTTACGGAAGAATTAGAAAAAAACAAGCCGATAGGGTGAAACAAATGGGCTATACGATTGTAATGTGGGATGTACTTTCTGGAGATTTCGATACCAATATCAGCCCCGAAAAATGCTGGATGAATATCGAGCAAAATATAGAACCGGGCTCTGTAATTGTTTTCCACGATAGCAGTAAAGCGTGGGAAAGAATGCAATTCGCGCTGCCACTTACTTTGGCCTATTGTCATCAGAGAGGTTGGAAAATGGAAACCTTATAGCATCTTCTACAAAAAGGGCTTGCAATGATTCTATTGCAAGCCCTTTTTATGTTTGTAAAATCAACAATGATTAATTGTCCATTTTTGAAATTTTCTCAGTAGCAATAATTTGCCCGTTTTCGTCTGCAAATTGAATGATATAAATACCAGAGGCATACTCACTCATATCAATTTGTTGAGCATCTTTGATTTGATACAAAACACGGCCTTGCAAATCAACCATTGAAATAATCAATCCTTTAGGAGCCTCAATATTTAACTTGTCTTGAGTAGGATTAGGATAAATCTTGACGTAATAAGTTGTCGAAACCGCATTATCAATACCTGTTGCGTTCAAATCAATTTCAGCACTTTTGCTGCAATCACGAATATTAGTCACCACTACTTTATAGATACCTCCAACACCTGTAGTAGTAATAAAAGAGTCTGTAGCACCAGCAATAGCAGTACCATCCTTATACCATTGATAAAATACATCTTTTACAGAGGTACTCAATCTAGTACCAACTTTGGTGATAAACGGGGTATCTGGGGCAGGAATCACCACAATATTGAAACCTAAAGAAGTAGCTAGGCAACCATTAGTTGGGTCTTGTACCCGAACTGAATATTTACCATTCTTATCTGCATAAACGAAAGTGTCTGTAGCGCCCGGAATAAATACACCATTCAAATACCATTGATAAGAAGTAAAGCCAGATTGCGTTGCTAACTTGGTTTTTTCCCCATCACAAAAGAAAGTGTTGCCATATGGGTGAATATAAAAAGGAGCCACAAATTTTACTGTTATCACTACATCAGAAGAATTACTTTGACAACCATTAGAATCTAAAACATGAACAGAATAAGTACCGGCTGTTTTTGCATAAAATGGATTCTTTGTTTCGCCAGGAATATCAACACCCAAATTTCTCCATTGGTAAGTATAGCCAGCCTTGGTAGGAGCTAAAATAATTGAAGTTTCACCATTACAAATATCAGTGCCGCCCGATACCGATACAGTATTGTCTGGCAAAGAATTGACAACAACTTTAATAGGTGCGCTGTAGGCAGCGCAACCCACTCCATTGGTAACCTTCATGCGATATTCGCCAGAACTTGAAGCAACATAAGTAACAGAAGTTTCACCAGCAATATCAAGCTCAGCATTCTGCCATTGAGCTATTAGACCTGAGCCAATCGTTGCATTTAAAGAGACGCTCCCACCAGCACAAAAAACAGTGGGACCAGCTGCAGCAATTGTTGGTAATGTTGGAGTAATAATAGCGATGGTCAACGCAGAAGATACATCGTTGCATCCAGTAGTGGTATTAGTAACTTGCACGCTATATACGCCAGCATTTTTTAAATACACTGTCGAACTTGTAAGCCCTGATATCGGCAATCCAGACTCTAGCCATTGATAGGTAACTCCAGTACTTGTTGATGCATCGACCTTCAAACTATCACCATTACAAAAACTAACACTACCAGAAGGAGTAATTACTGCTGTAGGAAGTGGATTTTCGGTAATAACAAGCGGATCGCTATCTACAGAACAAGAACCCAATGTTGCAGTCAAAACATAAGTACTGGGACTAAATGCCGTATAAGAACTTGAGGTTGCACCCGAAATAATTCCTGAAGTGTTTTTCCATTGATAACTAATACCGCTTGTGGGTATCGTATTCAACACCAAACTACCAGATTCACAATATGAGGTTTTACCTCCCGCTCCACCAATAACTGGCTTTATGGGCATAGGGTTGACTGTGACTGTGGTAACAGAAGAAAAGACTGTACATCCCGTACTAGAGTTTGTCACTTTTACACGATAATTGCCCGAAGTAGTAGCGTTATACGAACTACTCGTTGCGCCAAAAATGTCAACTCCGCCTCTTTGCCATTGATACACTAAACCCGTTCCTGTACTTGCCTCTAAAACAACGCTGGCGCCATCACAAAAAGTAGTAGATGACAAAGGCGTAATTAGGGCAGGAGGTAAAGGATTGACAGTGACTGTCTTCGTATTACTAAATACACCTGAACAAGAAGAAGTTGATGCCCTGACAGAATAAGTACCTGATGTATTAGCAACATAAGTACTTCCTGTAACTCCAGTATTTACTGCACCATTAAACCAAGTATAAGTAATACCGGTACTCGTTGTTGCATTTAAAGTGACGCTTCCTCCGACACAAAAAGTAGTATCGGCCAAAGCACTAATCACTGAAGGATTTACGACATTAATAGTAATTGGCGCTGAAGTATCACTTTGACCAGATAAGGAACAATAGGAATAAATGCGATAGTCTCTGTTAAATGATGTGCTAGTGGTGAGTGTTGTAAAGGTATCAGCCACAGACGTGTTAATATACGCCCCAAAACCTGCACTTCTGGATTGCCATTGATATTTCATACCTGTACCAAGCGTCAGACCTGTACCAGTGAGTGTAAAATTTTCTCCGGTACAAACAGCAGTTGATGGACCAGAGATTGAACCAGCTGCAGGTTTTCCGGCACAAGTATTCTCAATCGTCAAGCGGATATTGGGTCGTTTGGTGGTGGTGGTAGAAAACGAAGAACCCAATATTGAACTACCAAAATAGTAAGCGGAGACTGGACCACTAGAGGTATGGCAATTATATACAGGGAAACTACTTGTTCCCGTTTCGGCACTTGTTTTTACAACTATTATATCCAAATAATTACTACCACCTGAATAAGTCATAATTTCTCCGGCTGTAACAGACAAAGGTATTGTTGTCCAACCGCTACTCATAGAATTATCGATATAACCACTATTATATACCCTAGTATAACCAGTTGGAAAGCCCGCAGGTACTGCCGTGGTAATAGAAGAAGAAGTTACTTCTTTCATATACACAGTAATATAATTGACACTAGTGGTAACAGCACCCGAAGCCTTTTGAAAAGCCAGATGGGTAATGGTGCCGGTAGTGCCTATTTCGGCAGCGCTAAATAGCATACGAGCAGCAGAAAAAGTTGTTCTTCTATTGGTAGGAGTAAAACTTGTTGTATCGGTACCTGGAGTAGCAGGGACAGTTACCACAATTGCTGCTGAACTTTCTATTTTACTTACCAACAAAAACAAAAGAAACAATAAAGTTCTTAAAAGATAAGCTTTAGGAACCTTGGATGCTTTAGTAAAGTTGTTTTTCATGAACGTTAAAGATTTAAAAAATTATTTAAAAATATAAAAAGTAGCTAGATTTTTCAAATATGATTAAAATTAAACTGAACTCATTCTAGAATGAAAATTTTGAATCCGCTACAATTTTGAAAAACATAAGCGATTCATATCACTTACCTTTGCCCCACAATCAATGAAAACTTTCTATGTCAGTTACACTCAAACCGAATGCATCTAAATTCCTTTTTTGTGTTACAATTATTTTTGTGTTACAAATTTTCGCCAAAGCAAATGCCCAAAACCTTAATCAGGAAGCAACAAGCATTGAGGACTCTAATAGTGTCGTGCTTCACGCAGACCCAAGATTAGCAGCTATTATTAAATACAAAGAACCCTTAAAAAACAACACTTCTTTAGGAGCAGTAGGTTCTATCCATTCAGCAAAAGGGTATAGGGTTATTATATATTCTGGCACAGAAAGAGCAAAAGCCAGTGCCACAAAAGCAGATTTTATGAGGAAATTCCCTGGTACTAGGGTCTATATTTCTTATGCTTTACCTCAATACAGGGTCAAAGTTGGCGACTATGCTACCCGACAAGAAGCCCAAGAATTTTATCGTCAATTATCTAGCCTTTATTCACCGTGTATGGTAGTACCCGATATTGTTGAAATAAATACCTTTAGAAGAAATGATTAATCAAATCAAACAAAAAGCCAGCGATTTACTTCCTGAAATGCAACGTATTCGTCAGCATATTCATCGTTTTCCAGAGCTTTCTTTTCAAGAATTTAAGACAAGTGACTTTATAGCATCTGAGTTAAAAAAACTCAATATCCCATTTACCAAAGGAATAGCAGGAACTGGAATAGTGGCCATAATTGAAGCAAAGAACCCAACAAAAAAGTGCCTTGCTATCCGTGCCGAATTAGATGCTTTGCCTATTACCGAACTTAATGAGGTAGCCTACAAATCTCAGCATCCTGGCATCATGCATGCCTGTGGACACGACGTACACAGCGCTTGTCTATTGGGGCTAGCAACCATTATGAGTGATTTAAAAAACGAATGGGAAGGCACATTAAAACTAATTTTTCAACCCGGGGAGGAAATGCATCCTGGTGGAGGCAGCATGATGATTGCCGAAGGGGTTCTAGAAAATCCGAAAGTAGATGCCATACTTGCCCTACATGTTTACCCTCATTTAGCTGCTGGCATTGTCGGATTTCGACAAGGACAATACATGGCTAGCACCGATGAAATACATATTACTATTGAAGGCAAAGGTGGACATGCAGCGCTACCCCATCAAACCATCGACCCGATAGCCATTTCGGCACAAATCATTGTGGCATTGCAACAAGTAATTTCGCGCCGAAGCAACCCTATTATCCCTTCCGTACTGAGCTTTGGCAAAATAGTAGGCGGAACAGTAAACAATGTCATTCCTGACAAAGTTGAAATTTCTGGAACCCTACGCACAATGGACGAAAATTGGCGTGCCGAAGCACATCAATTGATTAAAGATATTGTTTATAATACAGCCCACTCATTTGGCGCAAAGGCAGCTGTCGATATACCAAAAGGTTATCCCTCACTATTCAATGACCCAAAACTTACAGCAGCTATTTCAGGTTTTGCTAGTGAATATCTTGGTCAATCCAATGTTCGAGAATTATCCTTGCGCATGACTGCAGATGACTTTGCATTTTATAGCCAAAAAATTCCAGGATGTTATTATCGCTTGGGCACCAATAGCAATAATGAAAGTAAAACAGCGTCGGTACACAATGCTCATTTTGACATTGACGAAAATGCGTTGACAACAGGCGTTGGTGTGATGAGCTACGCTGCTTTTTCTTATCTCAAAGCACAATAATTTGATGCCTATATCCGCTATTGTATATCTTATTCCTGTGCCTTTGGCCGAAGAGGCAATGCACACTCTCTCTCCTGAAGTATTGCAACAGTGCAAAAAACTGAAATACTTTTTTGTGGAGAATATTCGCGAAGCAAGGCGTTTTTTAAAGCAAGTGGATAAAGAAATCAATATTGATGACCTACAATTTTCAGAAACAAATAGGAATACCCCTCTTGATACAAAGTTGTTGCAACAATGGATAATCTCTGGCAACGATGTAGGAATACTGAGCGATGCTGGATGCCCCGGCATTGCAGACCCTGGAGCGGAACTAGTGGCTACTGCCCAGCAAATGGGTGCAAGAGTAAAGCCCTTAACTGGACCAAGTTCGATTCTTTTAGCATTGATGGCCTCCGGACTCAATGGTCAGAGTTTTGCCTTTAATGGCTATTTGCCAGTCAAAGAACCTGAAAGAACGAAAAAAATCAAATCTATAGAAGCTCTTTCTTTAAAAGAAAATCAAACGCAAATTTTTATAGAAACACCCTACCGCAACAATGCAATGCTGCAAGATTTGTTGAGGCATTGCACCGCAAAAACTAAGCTTTGTATTGCCGTAGATATTACTGGAAAAGACGAACAAATATTGACTAAAACCATTGCTGACTGGCAAAAAGAATTGATGCAAATACCCAAGCAACCCGCAATATTTTTACTATTAGCTAATTAATATCCACGAATTGGCTGCTCTGTAACGAGTTCTATTCTATCTACAATATACTGTCCTGCTTCTTGGTTTTTTTGGGTATAATTGTCTCCACGCCATGGCAAAGAACGAAGATATTGTGTATAGTGAACCTTTACTGTTTTGCCAATACACTTTTCTAAAGAATCTGCGATAGACTCATCAACTACTGAGAAATAGAAAAAATTTGCAGTCAAGCTGCTGCCTTTGGGCATTGCCCTTGCACCAAAACCTTCGAGGACTAGTTCACCTTCATAAGTCTTAAACAGATTACCCTTTCGAGAGAATTTTTGAAAATAACCCTCACGAAAACCATCGCCATAGGAGCGGTAATAAAACCAGTAAGCATAGCCCGTCAATCCTAATAGTATTGAAACTATGATAATAAAAATTGCTTTACGCATAAGATTTGCTGTGATTTTAGAAATATTATTTTTGGATAGAGGTTCTCGACTTCCACTCAAATTTACCAACTCTGCTGAAAAAACCAGCGACAATAATGTAGAGCACGTGCAATGGTTGCATTAAAGGAAAGAGGAGTAGTTGTTTTGTAGCACCAAAAAACTTGGCTACAGGCCATAAAAAAAATAATTCAATAAGCACTTTACTTAACAAGACTGGCCAAAGCGTATCCAAAAACCGATGATCAAATAAGCCTAGAATAGCTATTAGCAAAATGAAGAAATTGAAGCAATAAACCAAAAGCAACATTGTTGTAACCTTCTTATCTTCATATTTACCTGTTTTGGATGCCCAGCGTATGCGTTGCTGCAAAAAACCAGACCATGTATCTTGAGGTAGGGTATCAACAATTACTTTTGAAGATTTAAGGTATTTGACACCCTGTGGAAATTTGTTCTTTATTTTTAACTGCAATAAATAATCGTCGCCAGATACCAAATGGTCTACACCCTCATAGCCACCCACAGCATCGTATGCTTTGCGCGAAAAGGCCAAGTTGGCTCCATTGCACATAATGCCCAATCTTAAACGTACAACAGCAGCGGTAATACCTTGCATGGTCATAAAATCTAATGATTGAAATAGCTGAAGTAGAGAAAAATTGTGCGTAAACCTTACTGGCGCTACTATCATTTCTGCATTAGTTTGCTCAAAAAAATGGGAAATTGTAGATAACCAATCTTCACCCATAGTGCAGTCTGCATCAGTCGTTACAATCAAATTACCCTTGCTCTGAGATATACCCACCGCAAGCGCCTTTTTCTTAAAAGAAATGATTGCATCTTCTTCATTGACAAAGTGGGACAAAGAAATCAATTTTACATTTTCAGAAAGCGAATTACTGATGATTTGAACTGTATTGTCTGTAGAAAAATCATCGATAATAAGTAACTCCCATAAATGCTGAGGATATTGCTGCTGAACTATACACTGTATGCAGTGCTCAATATTTGCAGCTTCGTTACGCGCAGCAATAACTACAGAAATACTGGTTTGGGGAACTGTCTTTGCATTCGTTAAAAACCCCCTTTGCAGCCACCAGCCATATTGATAGATCAATAAAAGTAAAACATACAAGAAAACAAAAAGAAATGAAAGAATAGAAATGATCATCATCATATATAGGCAGCTTGTTTGTTACGAAATAACCAAGCGGTGACGGTACCTCGCACTTCTTCAAAATCCAACATGTTGTGTCCTCTATCAAAAACATGTGTAACGATGTAAGGGTTATTGCCTTTAAAACGAAGTGCATTCTTCACAGGAATTACTTGATCATTTTGCCCCATTAATAAATGCACAGGAATATGATGCGCACGAATTTTTCTCTTTAAAAAACTAATTTCAGGAATGAGCTTGCTGGTTGACATCCAAATATTGTACAGCAACTGCCGCGCTTCCCTCGTTCGGATATATAGCATGGCAAATTTGAACATAGACCGATTAACCAATCCTGCTTGGTGTAGAAGAGAAAATAACCGGATATAATAGTTGCCAAAGCAAAAACGCCCCAAAGAAGTGCCTGTAAGTAACCTATAAAAATGATTATGCAGCAACCCGTCGGGGGCTATCAATACGATATTCATGATTTTTTCTGGCATCTGTTCGGCAATACTAAGACAAACCCTAGCGCCCAAACTAAAGCCTACCAAACCAATTTTTTGAACTTTGTATTGTTCCATAAAAAACAAAACCATTTCTTGCAACAAGACCTTGTTAAGCAAATACCCTTCTACCCCAACTGAACTTCCTTGAAACGGCAAATCAAAACTCAAAACTGTATAATCAGGATGAATTAAAAAATGAAACAAAGAAGCATCATTTGCATAGCCATGAAAAGCAAACACCAATTTTGGTCCAGAACCTATTACCAGATAATGCAATTGTTGTTCACCCACATTGACTGTGCCCGAAGGGAAGCCCCAAGTATTTTGCTGTGGTTTGTTCATTCAGTTTCAAAGGTCTGATAAAGTAATTAATAAGCGATGAAGAAAATTAATTATTAAATTTCATAGGTTATTTTCAGAGATATTTAACTTTTTAAGAGTTTTAAAATGAGTGAATTCTACTTTTATCTTTCAACTTTGCACATACTCAAAACCTAAGACTAAGAATAGTACAGAAGCTTAAAATCCCATATGAAAAAATCACTACTAATAATCCTTTCCCTATTATGCATTCACACACAACTTTCTGCTCAAATCGCTAAGATTAGTATTAGCGGAATCTTAAAATCCAAAGAAAATAAAGCAGTTCAAGATGCAACTGTAGTGTTATTACGCAGCGGCGACAATAGCATGGCAGCGGGCAATACCAGTAATGAAGATGGCACCTTTATCATTAAAAATGTAAGTGAAGGAAATTACAAACTCCGCATCAGTTCCTTGGGTCTAGCCGAAAAAATAATAGAAAATATTAACGTCAATGCCACGAGCAGCAACATCAATTTGGGTGAAATAAAAATCAGCAGATCTGAGAACGCACTCAAAGAAGTAGCCATCATCAAAGAGAAAAACATGCTCGAAATGAGCATTGACAAGAAAACCTTTAACGTTGATAAAAATATCACAGCAACGGGAGGCACAGCAGCAGATGTGCTGCAAAACATACCCTCGGTAACAGTTGATGCCACAGGCAATGTCAGTCTTCGCGGAAAATCAAATGTCACTATTTTGATAGATGGCCGACCCGCCACTTTGTTGGCAGGTGATGTAGCCTCTGCTTTGCAAGCCTTGCCTTCTGCCAGTATAGAAAGTGTAGAAGTGATTACCAATCCCTCGTCAAAATATGACGCTCAAGGGAAAACAGGCATCATCAACATCATCACCAAAACGAATAAAAATCAGGGATTGAATGGCACCGCCACTTTAGGTTTCGGCACGCGCGACAAATACAATGGTGGCCTCAATATCAATATGCGAAAAAATAAATGGAACTATGCTTTGAACAGTAATTTCAGGATTAGCAATAATTATCAACGCACTACCACTACACGGCAAAATATCGGAAATGATTCTGGATCTTACACTTATGCCGATGGCCTACGCGAATTTGATGGCTCATTCAACTCTCTGACTGTTGGTTTTACACCTGATACGCTCAATACTATTTCGCTAACGCAAAACATTAATTTCATGCGTTTTGGCAACAAAGGATACCAAAACTTTGATTTATTATCGGCACCAGGAATGATGTACACCACCCAAAGAAGAGATGAGATTTTTAGAGGTGGGCCAAACAGTGGTTCTACCAATATGAATTGGAAGCACAAATTCAAGAAACCGAAGCAGGAAATCACAACCGATGCATCGTTTTCGTACTCCCAAACCGATATCAACCAAACATTGCGAACCTATAATCTTGACGCCAATAGAAATGCTATATCGGGCGTTACGTTGCAAGAAATACCTAGCGCCAATCAAAACCGCAATTTCAATATTCAAACTGATTATAGCAACCCAGTAGGCAAAGAAGGTAAATTTGAATCTGGTTTAAAATCACAAAACTTCTGGTTCAGCTCCAAGAACAATGCAATGATTACCCTACCTGGAGGCAAACCCAGCACAGATGCACTATTACAAAACCAATATGATTATGCACAACATACTCATGCTGCTTACGCCAATTATAGTAATAAATATAAAAAATGGAGTTACCAAGGCGGTTTGAGGGTCGAATATGCTGCTTATGACGGTGAAGGTGGTGCTACAACAATCACCCAATACTCCAATTCATTTCTCAATCTGTTTCCTTCGGCATACCTAGCCTATCAGGTGCAGCAAAACCAACAATTGTACATTAATTATTCTCGCCGAACAGACAGACCTTGGTTTAGGTCATTATTACCCTACCTCAATATCAGCAATGCTTTAGACACAAGCTCGGGCAACCCTAATTTGAAACCAGAGTTTATTGACAACCTTGAATTGTCCTACAATATTCAATTGCCCAAAGGCAATAATATCATGGCCAGTTTGTATTATCAAAACACCAATAATCTGCAGCAAAACTTTACCAGAACTTATGCCGACGGCACAAGCTTTACCCAACCAGTCAATCTTAGTTCGGGTAGAACCTACGGATTAGAATTAACAGCCAAAACCCAAATCACTAAACCTTGGGATGCCACTTTGAGCACAAATTTTTTCCAAAACAAGATTGATGGCAATAATGTAGACCCGAGCATTAACAATGAAGGTTTTAGCTGGTTTGCCAAATTAAACAGCAATTACAAGATAAATAAGCAACTAAATATGCAGTTGATGGCCAATTATGAAAGTGCAAAACCCGCAGCTCAAGGTCGTCTTCAAGAAGTATATTGGATAGACCTAGCCCTAAAAGGTAGTTTTTTAAAAAACAACAAAGCAAGTGTTACACTGAATGTTACAGACATCTTCAATACAAGGAAATACACTACTGATTATAATTTGCCTTTGTTTTTCCAGAGTGTTTACCGCGATAGAGAAACTAGGATAGCCACCATTACCTTTACCTACAAGTTTGGCAAAACCGAATTTGGTGGTGGTGCTGATGCAGGACGAGGAAGACGAGGACGAAATAGCACTGTAGAGCAGAAAAAAGAAGTAAAAACTAGAGATGGCAATCTAAAGACTGGCTCTGATGATGACACTAATCAAAAATAACTACTAGCTATTCAATTTGGCATTATATTTGTTGGAACAAAACGAAAAAAATCATACAGTATGAAAAAAATATTGTTGTCTCTATTTTTATTTCCTGCATTTGCAATGAGTGCACAAGCTCAAAGCATGACTGACATTTTGAAAAAAGTGAATCAGAAAGCAAAAGAAAAGGAAATCATCACCGCTACATCATCCCCAAATCCATTTCGTAAAGAACCAACACCAACCTCATTAATGAATAACGAGGAAATTGGCGGAGGCCTGCGCGAAGCACTAAAACTAGGTGCACAAACAGCCACAAAAAATCTTTCGGCCACCAATGGCTTCTTTGGCAACCAACTCATAAAGATTTTGATGCCACCAGAGGTGCGCAATATCGAAGCAAAGATGCGTCAATTTGGGATGGGCAATGTTGTTGACAAAGCCATTTTATCAATGAATCGTGCTGCCGAAGATGCCTCTTCTCAAGCATTGCCAATATTGGTCAATGCCATTACTAGTTTTACCATCCAAGATGCCGTATCCATCCTTAACGGAGGCGATAATGCGGCGACCAATTTATTAAAAGCTAAAACTACACCACAAATCACAGCTGCTTTTCGCCCTGTTATTTCACGTTCTATGAGCAAGTATAATGTAGAACAATTGTGGGCTCAGGTGTTTAGCACTTACAATTCATTGCCCATTATTAAGTCAAAAGTCAACACCGACCTTACTGGTTATGTTACCGAAAGAGCATTGAGTGGTTTATTTACATCTGTAGCTGCCGAAGAAAAGAAAATTCGTCTTGACCCGGTAGGCACAGGAAGTGATATTATCACTAGAGTATTTGGCTCAAAAAAATAATCCTCAGTTTAAAAACATTTATTTCTATTGCCTCCCCATCGGAGGCAATATTTTTTTTGTAAAAAGCTAACATAATGGTCTTTCGAATTCTGAAAAATATCCCTACCTTCAAATCTTGATACTTTTACTTTTTATTTTATGGATACTACTAACTCAACTATTGCTACTACAGAACTATTAAAACAATGGTGGGATGCAAAAAATTTTGATGGAAAAGAATTTTGCAGCATTTCAGAAAATGGAGAACTTAGGGTGAAGCCCTTCGATGATAAAATCGTTAGCGTACTCAACCACATCACTGGCGATGCCGTCATTCAAAATCTGATAGAAAAATTCCATGATTTGACCAAACAAGTAAATGAACTGAGCAAAGAATGGAATGAAAATGAAGATAAGTTAAAGTTGATGGGCAAATTAAATCGTTTGCGCGACTACACTACCCAAATTAATGCAATTGGCGACTTCAAAGCAGTGTTACAAACCCTGAAATGCTATGAAGACGAAATAAATGAAATTCTTGAAAAAAATTATAAGGAAAAACTTTCCCTGGTAGCCGAAGCAGAAAGCATTTCGGTTGAGAATAATAATTGGAAAGATATTACCCAAAAATTCAAAGACATCACCGAAAAATGGAAATCACTTGGCTACGTTGACAAAAAAAGAAACGAAGAACTTTGGGAAAAACTAGAAACCATCAAGTCAAAGTTTTTCGAAGAAAAAAGAAGCCATCACGAAGATATTGGGAAAGAAATGCTGCAAAATCTCGACCTAAAAATGGAATTGGTGGAGAAAGCAGAAGCCTATGCCAACTCTGAAAACTGGAAAGAAACAACAGAAATTTTCAAACAACTATTAGAAGACTGGAAAAAAATAGGACGAACCTTACCAGAAAAAAACGAAGCCCTTTGGCAAAAATTTATTGCTGCTAAAAACAATTTTTTTGACCGCAAAAAACTCCACACCGACCAAATCAAAGTAGAGCAAGAAGCCAATTATATCAAAAAATCAGCCATTGTAGAAAAGGCCGAAACCATTAAAGACAGTACAGACTGGGCTATCACTACCCAAGCCTACACCGACTTGATGAGTGAATGGAAATCAATTGGCTCTGTGCCGTCAGAATATGGCAACAGCCTCTGGGATAGATTTTCTGCAGCTAAAGAAGTTTTCTTTAATGCCAAACGCGCGAAAACAGAGATTTACAAATCAATGTTGGAAGAAAACCTAACCAAAAAACTTGGTTTAATTGAAAAAGCGGAAGCGATTAAGGATAGTTCTAATTGGCGTGAAACAACAGAAGCAATGAACCAATTATTTGAAGAATGGAAAACTATTGGACACGTAGGAAAAGAACATACAGAAACGCTATGGGAAAAATTTATCGCTGCGCGAAAGCATTTTTTCAACCGTAAAGACAAGGACAGAGAACGCAGAGATTTGGATAAAAAACGTAAAGAGCAAGAGTTGGCGCAAGAGAGAGAATTACACAAACAACAAGAAGAAAAAAACAAAGCGCAACGAATTGTTGACTTAAAAAAAACATTGGAGCAAATGATGTTTGAGTCAAAAGATGAAGAGGCTCAAATTGCGGAATTCAAGGAAAGTATTCAGACGATTACAGATGGGCCAAAATCGGAAGAATTAAAAACACATCTTGGGCAATTGGTGATAGAAATTGAGCAGCGCATAAAAAACAGAGCGCCTAAAATTGTAGATCTCAATAATCAAATTGAAAGGATGGAAGCAGAGTACAATAAAACAACCGAAAATAATGACCCAAGTACAGTAACCTCATAATTTTTTATTAATGAGATACCTAATTCCCTTGTTGCTATTCTTGTTACTAAGCGTTCAAAGTAAAGCGCAATCATTCAAAATGGAGGGCAATGAAATAGTTTTGGCAGAATCTATCCAATTTAAAAATGGCACTGCCGAATTATCATCAGAAACCCAACCAGGCCTCATTGCCATAAAAGACTTTTTAATTGAAAAAAGCTATATCTCACAATTGAGGGTAGAAAGTCACATAGGAAGCAAAAATGCCAATAGTCAATCGCTAAGCGAAAAAAGAGCACTAACTATTAGCAAATGGTTAATTGGGCAGGGAATAGATTGCAAAAGACTTGTGGCAGTGGGGTTTGGTCCTACAAAACCAGTGAGCGCCAGCGAAACTGAAAAAAACACACGTATAGTATTTGCGATAGCATCCTTGAAAGACAAGCTCGTAGGGGGTATGCCTGCTGATGGTGGTGGCCAAATTGCTGGAGACCTTTGTAAAATACCCAAGTAAATAATACAAGCCTTGAGGCTAATTTTCAGTTACCTTTGAGCGTTCAATTTTTTGACTTAATAATTTATGAAGAAAAACATTGCTTTACTAGCAGGAGGATATTCTGGGGAATATGTGATTTCCTTAAAAACAGCACAAACGATTGAAAATAATCTACCCTTAGACCTTTACAATATTTACAAAATCATCATTACAAAAGAGGGTTGGTGGCACGAAAGAGAAAATGGGGCTAAAATCTTTGTTGACAAAAACGATTTCAGTCTTGAAATTGACGGAAAAAAAATCAACTTTGAAGCTGCATTTATTGCGATGCATGGCACACCTGGCGAAGATGGCAGAATACAAGGCTATTTGGATATGCTGGAGATTCCTTACACCACTTGTAATACAATTGTTTCGGCGCTTACTTTTAATAAGAGTAACTGCAACAAAGTAGTAAAGGACGCCAATATTGTGGGCATTTCTAATTCTGTTTTGTTATTCAAAGATCAACCCTATTCAATAGGTAATATTTTAGAACAACTAAAAATGCCACTCTTTGTAAAACCCAACGAAAGCGGTTCTAGCCTTGGCGTCAGTAAAGTTTCTTCTGTCGAAAACCTTTTACCCGCAATCGAAAAAGCCTTTTTAGAAGACGACCAAGTATTGATTGAAGAATTCATTGAAGGAAGAGAACTAACCATCGGAGTTTATAATATCGGTGGACAATTACAATCTTTGCCACCAACAGAAATCGTATTGGGAAAGACCGCCATTTTTGACTTCGAAGCCAAATACACGCCTGGTGTTACCAACGAAATAACACCTGCAAAACTCAGCGAAGACATCAACAAACAAATTGCCCATAAAGCACAATATTTGTACCGTTATTTAAATTGTAGAGGTGTGGTGCGCATGGATTTTATCTTGCAAAACACAACCAATAAATTGTACTTTTTGGAAGTAAACACTATGCCTGGCCAAAGTGAAAATAGTATTGTTCCACAACAATTGCGATGTGCCGGCATTGAACTAAAAGACTTTTATAGCGCTTTACTTGAAGACACATTGCGACGAGCGAAGAAATAAATATTGTTTGAAAAAATAATTAACGTGAATAAAGAATCGAAATCAACTGGGTTTAAAAATTCAATTGGGTATAATTTATTAGCCATTGCAGCTTTGTGCGTTGTATTCTATTTTATCTTTTTTGCCGTATTGGGTATAATAACCGGACACGGCAACCAAATTAAAGTACCCAACATAGTTGGCAAAACAATTAAAGCTGGTGAAACCCAACTAAAAAACATCGGTTTCGATATTCAAATAGATTCAGCATACGACCCAACCAAAAAGGCACTAATTATCCTAGGTCAACAACCCGAAGTAGGAGAAATTGTAAAGCCTGGCAGAACCATTTTCTTAACGGTCAATAAAGCAGAACCACCAAAAACTCCAATGCCTAATTTGAATGGTTTATCCTTAAGGAGTGCAGTTATGATTTTGAACAGTAGCAAACTAAAACTTGGGGATACCTCATACCGACCAGATATTGCACAGGGTGCTGTTTTAGATCAATTATACAATGGCAGCATCATTCGTCCTGGTCAAATGATTCCTCAGGGTAGCTCTATTAGCTTGGTGTTGGGTGACGGATTAGGAAATACGGTATTTGACGTGCCAGATATTGTTGGCCTAACTTATGCCGAAGCCGTGGCGATGCTATCTGCTAACAATTTACAGTTTACGGCTGTAGCCACCGACGAAATAACAGATACTGCTTCAGCTTTTGTGTATAAACAAACCCCAACTGCACTCAATGAACTAGGGGGCAACAACCGCCTAAAAGAAGGTGATGAATTAGGTTTTTATTTTAAACAATACCCTACCGAAGAGGAATATGACCACGGACCTGGTCCGGGAGGCCTCAGAGATAGCACCATTAAAGAATAGTTTCACTCTTTATCTAGCGCAATAAATAGAATTATTAGTGCGTTTTTTAGTTCTATGAAAATCCCCATACCTCTTTTACTTTCTTTATTTACGGTCTTGTTTTGCGGCAATATTCAACTCTTTGCCCAAGAGAATATTGGCCCCGTTACATTCAACCCAAATGTAAAACCTCAAGAGACTGTAAACAGTATGTTGCGCACTACTAGCTTGACGCTTCCTTTTTTTGAAGATTTCAATCAATATGAAGCCATTCCTGACACCAACAAATGGGTTGGCCGCCAAGTATATATCAACAATACAATGGCTGTCGATGTTATCAGCAGAGGAGTAGCCACTTTTGATGCTTTAAGCCAATTTGGCAAACCTTACGATACCGTGAGTGCTGCAACGATTCGATACGCAGATAGCTTAACTTCCAAAGTGATTGATTTGAGCACCTTTAGCGCAGCAGATAGCATTTATTTGAGTTTTTTTTATCAGGCTGCCGGTATAGGTTTTGCTCCCGAAAAAACAGATTCATTGCTACTCTATTTTAAATCAAAAACAGGTAGTGGATGGATAAAAATTTGGTCTAAAAGCGACACAACTGTTTCTCCGTTTAAACAAGTGATGATACCAGTCCTAGACACCAACTTTTTGCACAGCAATTTTCAATTTCGCTTTGTCAATAAAGCTTCTGTTGGCATCAATGATGATGTTTGGAATGTGGATTATATCCGCCTTAATAGAGGCAGAAATAGATTTGACACAACCATTAATGACATTGCTTATACCAAAACACCTAGCAATATCCTGAAAGATTACACTTCACTACCCTACCGTCAATATTTAGCAGCAGCGAGTACCGAAAGGGCGACAAACTTTCAAAGTTCAATTCGTAATAATTATCAAACAGATCAGAATATTGCAAATTTTGGTTATCAAGCAAGCCATATTGCCAGTGGCAGCAGCCTCTCGTCTGATGCAGGTGTCAATAGGAATATTACGGCCGGAAACAGCACCGAAGTTGTATTTAACACTTATAGCAGCACCCCCGCAACTGGATTTTATGATAAAGTAATTTTTGAAAACAAATATTATCTCGAATCACCTGCTAGCGATATCAGTAAAGAAAACGATACCATTATCGGACAACAAATATTTGACAACTACTTGGCTTACGACGACGGAACAGCCGAAATGAGCTATTATCTTAACCTATTTCCAACTTTACCTGGAAAAATTGCCATCGAACATCATTTAAATCAACCTGATACGCTCAGAGGATTAGCGATTTATTTTGGACGTCAAATACCGCTTGCATCATCTAAATATTTTTCCATTGTCGTGTATAAAAATATTACTTACGGTTCATCCCTTGCTGACGATGTGGTGTATGAATTAGATAATCTGCAACCTGCTTACAGAGATACAGTGAATCATTTTTGGATTTATAAATTTGAGGAAGCGGTACCTATGCCCGCCGGTACATTTTATGTTGGCATTACACAGCCTGCTCTCAGCGGAAGTGATAGCATTTATATTGGACTTGACCGTAATCGAAAAGAATCTAACCACGCTTACTATAATGTCTTAAATGTTTGGACGCCGTCGCTTGTATCAGGAGCATTGATGATGCGCCCTATTTTGGGTCAACCCATTATTGGTTCCTCCATAAAAAATAATTTTTCAACACACGAAAAAAGTGCATTGATTTGGCCAAACCCTGCTACTGATGTACTCAACATCAACTTAAGTACAACCGAAAGCCACACCAACTATGAAATCAAAAATGTGGCTGGACATATCGTACAAAAAGGTTCAATAAATTCACAAGAAGCACAAATTGGCATAGGTTCTTTGACACCCGGCAACTACTTAATACAATTTAATTCAGAAAAAAACTATTTCCCTGCACAAAAATTTATAAAAAAATAAATCAACAATAATGAAAAGTATCAGTGTTCAAGCATTAAAACCCCTACTCGATTCAAATCCTAAGCTCAACTTATTAGACGTAAGGGAGCTAGAGGAACGCCTGGAATTTAATATCGGAGGGACGCATTTGCCTTTGGGAAAGATCATGAGCTTTCAAATAGACGAAATAGAAGATCTCAAGGATGAAGAGTGGTATGTTTATTGTCGATCTGGAATGCGAAGTTTACAGGCGTGCATTTTTTTAGAACAAGCAGGTTTTAGTAAAGTCATCAATATTGAGGGAGGAATGACGGCTTGGCAAGCAATTTAAGTATTCAATAAATAAATTTAATTTTATGGACTCGGGTAATTATTGAAAAGTCAATAATTACCTTTTTTTGTATTTTGATTTTAGATATAAAAATTGTAGCATTGTACTATTATACTTCGCACAACTAAACGCGCAGCCAACCTCAATAATAGAAAACATTTAATTATGACAAAAAATATACTCAAGCAGTTGCCGCTCAAAAAAACACTTTTGATTTCAGCATTATTTATTTCGGCAGGAGTGAATAGTCGGGCACAATCCATTACGCTGTACAGAACAGGAGTAATTGTCCCTCCAACCTTTTCTTCGGTGGGGGCTGCCATAGCTGCTACTTTACCTGGAGATTCTTTGGTATTGAGCCCTAGCACTTTCAAAGAAAATAGTCTTGTCATTAATCACGATTTGAAAATAACAGGGACCTCTGATACTGCAGGAATGACCACCATTGATGCAGAAATGAAAGGTAGAGTTATCCTGATCAATGCAGGCCAAGTAGAATTACAAAGTCTTGCCATTATTAATGGTAAAATAAAGGACGGCGCTGGTGGTGGTGTGTGTAATCTAAGCACAAAACCCTTGTTGCTTAGTGGAAATACTAAAGTAATGAATTGCAGTGTGAGTGGAATCTTTGCAAAAGGAGGAGGGGTTTATAGTGCGGGACGAGTAGATTTGATTCAGAATACAATAGTGAGTAACAATACAGCCCAAGAAGAAGGAGGAGGGGTTTATGCCTATTCAACCTTTACGATGAGAGGAAATGCCAAGCTAAGTAATAACAAAGCCGATGGAAGCGGAGGCGGTGTTTTTTGCGAGGCAAATAGCGGTATTCTGGTAGCCGACTTTTCCACAGTGACTAACAATATAGCGCTTGTAGCTGGAGGAGGAATTTTTGGCGTTGGCAGTATTGAAAACCAAGCTGTTGTTAGCGATAATAAAGCTGATTTTGGCGGTGGCATTGCAGGTTTTAATGACATCATATTCCTTCGTGATACCGCAACAATCACTAATAATAGTGCAACAACTGCTGGTGGTGGTATTTGGTTAAATAATTGTGGCCTCTATGGCTATGACTTATTTCATATCACCAATAACAAAATTACTTCAAGTGGTGGTACCAATTACGGCGGAGCCATATATAATGTGAATGGAAGTATTTTAGTGACTGGTGGTGTTATAATGGGAAATCAATCTCCAATTTCTGCTGTCTATAATACTGCTGGTTCTGCTGCTATCAATGTAAAATTTAACAGTACCCATTTTTTCAATCCAAAAGCAGACGGAACAAGACAAGCTGAAATTTTCAATAGCCCCTCTTTGGCTTCGAGCGTAATTAACTTTACTTCGGATTATTGCTGGTGGGGACAAAACGATACAACAAACCTTATTGCAGACAGACCTGGCACCAGCAGCGGCAAAATGACTTCATATGTTAAGCTTACTTGGTTGTTAAACAATGGAGTGACTATTGACCCATTGGCAAGCAGTTTCCCTTTAAGCGCAGATTTCAGACTGAATGATGGCACTAAAATGGACTCCTTAACCTTGCGCAGTATCAAAGGTGTTTTCACTGCCAACAAAGGAAGTTTTACCCCTAGCATTTCCTATATCGACACCATCAACTATGTGCGCTCTGTTTACAAAGCAGCGGCTGGTGCAGACTCCATTATGGTAACCGCCTACGTAGATGCCGATACCTTCAAATCTGCTAAAATTGCAGTGGTAGGATTAAGTATTGCCAACAACAGCCTGAACAATAAAGTAAAAATTTACCCCAACCCTGCAACTGAAAATATCCATATTGCAGACGCTCCTTTAGGTACAAAAATCAATTTATACAGTATTGACGGACGAATGTTACAACAACAAATCAGCAGCAACAATATCGAACAAATGAATTTGAGCAACCTAACCAATGGCACCTATATCCTTCAGCTCATTGACGCAAAAGGACAAAAAGCTAGCTCTAAAATAATCAAACAATAAAGCAACTATTTAAGTCAATAAAAAAGCCTCTGCACCCAAAACCCGCAGAGGCTTTTTTTGTAATTAATTTTCAATATTTATAAAAGCATTGGGAAGAAATTATGAGCCAATGAGTACCTTTATAACAATGCTACAAATGCAACTTAATCTATGAAGCAATACCTATTTCTCATCAGTTTTATTCTTTCTATACCTTTTTTGGCTTGGAGTCAGGTAATAGACAGCACAAGGTTTGTCAACCTGCAAGATGCGCTTAAAAAGCCCAACAGTGTACGAATATTGGATTTGAGCAACCAACAATTTCAAAACTTTCCAATAGAAATTACTACTTTAAAAAACCTAGAAGTATTAATTCTTAAAAACGATCACTTTAAAATTCTACCTAAGGAAATCGTCAAGCTAAAAAAACTTCGAATTTTGGACTTAACTGGAAATGACTTGGTGCAATTACCCAAAGAATTTAACCAATTGACAAACCTTGAAGAATTATACCTGAATGAGCTAAGCATGTTCAATTTCGAAGAAGGAATATCTGCCATCCAACAATTACCCAAACTGCGCACTTTGCACTTAGAAAACAATAACTTGGAATCGCTGCCCTATAATTTATACAGCCTCAAAAAACTAGAGCAGCTGTATATCAACAACAACTCATTAAGAGCAATTCCTGAGGATATTAAACGAATGAAAACCTTAAAATTCTTGCAAATATCTCAAAACAAATCCCAGCTCAATCAGGACAAAAGCATACACGATTGGGGGCTAAAAATTGAATTTTAAGAACCCAAACTAAACGTTAAGAAAACACTCTGGAAGCATTTCAACGGATTGTCATTTCCCGAAAAACTTCAGTTTTTATTAGTTACCACACCTGCACTTCTCTTTCTAATTTTATACCAAATGCTTCTTTTACTGAGGCAAGAATCTCGCCAGAAAGCTCCCAAATTTCTTCGCCTGTAGCATCACCATAATTGACCAAAACTAAGGCCTGTTTTTCGTGCACGCCATAGTCGTCTTTACGAAAACCTTTCCAACCACATTGCTCGATAAGCCATCCAGCAGGCACTTTCACAGTTTGTTCGTTAACTGGATATGAAGGCATGCTGGCAAATTCCTTTTTTAAATCGAGGTATTGTTGTACAGCTATTGTTGGATTTTTGAAGAAAGAACCCGCATTGCCAATTTCATCAGGATTGGGTAGTTTGCTTCTTCTAATGTTCATTACTGCTTGAGCTACATCCTTAGGACTAGGATCTAAAATATTCAGTCTCTTTAATTCTTCTTCGATGGCGCCGTAACTGGTATTAATCTGTGGAGATTTACTTAATCTGAAACAAACCGACGTAATAAATACTTTGTCTTTTAATTCATTCTTAAAAATGCTATCCCTGTAGCCAAACTGACAATCCTCTTTAGACAAGGTTTTGAAGAGTTTACTTTTCCAATGCCAAAAAGTTACCGATTCAATTGCGTCTTTTACTTCAGCACCATAAGCACCAATATTCTGTATTGGCGCAGCACCAACAGTCCCGGGTATCAAAGCCAAGTTCTCAACTCCAGAAAGGTTCTTTTCAATGACAAACTCCACAAAATCATGCCACAATTCGCCTGAGGCCACTTCAAACCAAATGTAATTTTCGTCTTCCTTGATTTGCTCTATCCCTTTTAATCGATTGGCGATAAGCAAAGCCTGAATGGGCTGCGTACACAGTATATTACTCCCCGACCCAATAATTCTTCGTTCGTCAAATTCACTCAAAGCCCGCAATTCATTTGTGGCCTTAAGCACCACAAACTTTTCGGCAATTTCATCAATACCAAAAGTATTATACCCTTTAATAGAAACGTTGTACTCAATATTCATAAAGTAAATTGTGCTTAATTTTATTAAAAATAACTCCTTCCCATTTGCTTCCCCCAAAACCGCACACCCATTCCTGGCCTTTGCGCTGTCGTGATTTTAGCATCTGTATAATTTAATCCATCGGCAATATCCTCTGCCAAGAGTAAAGGACCGTCAGCATCTAATTCGTCAACCAAGGGCGATAAATGCACCATTGCTGCTGTACCAATGCTGCTTTCATTCATATTGCCCAACATAACTTTCAAGCCCAATTGCCTTGCTTCGGTAATCATTCGCATTGCAGGTGTAATGCCTCCACACTTGGTGAGCTTAATATTAATCCCATCAAACGAAGTAGCACATTTAGCCACATCCATTTCACTCACACAACTTTCATCTGCAAATAAAGGAATCTCCGAAATGGCTTTCAACTCTTTCATTGCATCCCAATCTGTTTTGTGCAAAGGTTGTTCTATTAATCGCACGCCCAACTTTTGCAGTTCAGGCAAAAGCATTCTTGCCTCTTCAAAAGTTAATGCCTCATTACAATCGATGCCAAAAGGCTTATTTGTATGGGCTCTTAACGCAGCCAATAATTCAATATCAGCAGGTTGACTCAATTTGATCTTATACAAAGGCCAGGGATGAGCCCTTAATTTTTCCACCATCTTTTCGGCAGTATCGATACCCAAAGTATAATCCGTTTGAGGAACAAAATCCGATTGAATACCCAACATTCTGCGCAAAGGGGCATTACGCATTTGGGAAAATAAATCCCAACCTGCCATATCCAAGGCAGCCACCAAAAAATTATTTTCGGGAAACAGATGATGTAAGAAATGCCAAAATCGCTGTGGGTCGGTAAGTGCGTATCGCTCTATAGGAAGGCGTTTGGCATTTAACTCCTCTATCATCGACTCAAGAGTAATACCATAATAATGAATAGCAGGAGCTTCGCCATAACCACACCAATGGCGCAGCCCAAGCGAAACAACCAAAGTAGCTTGATGTGTTTTAGTACCTTTAGCTATCGTAAAAGGATATTCAAAAGGCAATTCGAAAGAATAATGTCGCAGTTGCAGCATTGGATAAAATTGCGATTATTTTTGCAGACCGTAAAACTAATTTAATGCCACGTATTCCATTCTGGATTTTTGTCATAATTGCCTTACTGTATTTTTCAGCAGTCAGAGTAGATTTGATGGATATTGATGCCACACAATATGCCGAAATTAGTCGGGAAATGGCACAAAGTGGAGATTATCTGCACATTTACGACCGTGGCAATAATTATTTAGACAAACCGCCTTTCCTTTTTTGGATCAGTGCAGCAAGTATCGACATTTTTGGCGCAACAAATTTTGGCTACAAATTTCCTTCAATCCTATTGGCACTGTTGGCCATTTACGCCACTTATCGTTTGGCAAAATTGCTATACGATGAAAATACAGCACGAGTAGCGGCTTTAATTTTAGCAAGCTGTCAAGGTCTTTTTTTAATGACAAATGATGTGCGCTGTGATTTGGCTTTGATGGGACTCGTCATCACAAGTTTGTGGATGATAAAAGAAGCTGAAATCAAAAGACGTTGGTGGAATGTATTGGGCGGAACCGCAGCAATAGCTTGTGGAATGATGACGAAAGGTCCAATTGCATTAATGGTACCGATGTTTTGCTTTGGTACAGATTGGTTGCTGAAAAGAAATTGGAGGCAAATTTTCAATTACCGTCACTTATTCGACGGTTTACTAATCGCATTAATGCTGATTCCAATGAGCATTGGCTTGTACCAACAATATGACCTTTATCCAGAAAAATTTATCGATGGAAAATCGGGCGTATCGGGATTGAAATTTTTCTTTTGGACACAGAGCTTTGGCCGAATCACCGGCGAAAATGTGTGGAATAATGGCGCAGACATTTCCTTTCAATTGGTGAATATGCTCTGGTCGTTTTTGCCCTGGATTTTTATATTGATACCCGCGTTATTTTTAGCTGTTCGCAATATTATTCGGCAAAAATTCAAACTCACCCCACATCAAGAATGGATATCGACAGGCGGATTTATACTCACTTATTTAGCAGTTGGCTTATCCAAATACCAATTACCGCATTACATATTTGTTGCCTTTCCATTAGCTTCCATTCTGTGCGCATCCTTCCTGCACGATTGCTTTGAGCTAAAGCTATACCCTAAGCTCACAAAGGTTTTGACTACAATAATGATGGTGGTCGGAGCTCTATTATTTGTGGGCGTATTGATGATTTTATTGTTTGTATTCCCAGCTGCTTGGTATTGGTTGGCTATGTGCGCCCTTTGCCTTTCTATCTATTTTTTCATTGTGCTGCGCAAAAATTTATCGGGCAAAATGATTTGGCTTGGCGCAAGTGTAATGATACTCATTAACATCTTTCTGACCCATCATTTTTACTACGAATTGATGAAATATCAAGTGGGAGCAGTGGTGGGTAAATACATTCGCCAGCACCATATTCCCAACAACAAAGTGATGGTGTACCGTATGGGCGACCCAATGAATTCGCTACATTTTTATGCCAATCAGGTAATACGATTGCAAAGAGGAAGAGGCTACCTACCCTCACAAACAGGCGATTATATTTTGACTGAAAAAGAAGGATTAGAGGAATTAAAAGAAAGAGGTTTTGAGATGCAAATTTTATTTGAGAATGAACTATTCAAAGTGAGTGAATTGAAGCCCGAATTTTTAAACCCAGCCACTCGAAAGAAAGCAACAAGCACCTATTATTTTTGTAAAATAGTGAAGCAAGGAAATAGTTTAGCGATGCAGTAAAGTCTGTAATGCAGCAAAAATTTCTGTTGGCTTTATACTCTCCATATCCTTGCTTACCGCTCGATAATTTTTGTCTCTTCGGCCACGTAAATATTGCGCAGTATAAACAGTTTTTACATTTTCAAAACCCACCTCTTCATAAGCAACAAAACGTTGGGCATTAACACCATTGGCTAATATAACAGTTGGCTTTGAGAGTGAAACTCCCGCGTGCGCAGCCATTGTATCGCCTGTAATTACTGCACTTGAGGCAGAGATTGAACTTAATGTCTCCACCAAATTTGATTCCCCAACAATGGAATTTACTTGCGTGGCTGTCACAATTTCTTCTGCAATATTGATTTCATTTTTCCCTCCCGAAAGCAAAGGTTCAAAACCATTTTGCTGCAACAATGTCACCAATTCAATCCAGTTTTCCAATGGCCAAGTTTTGCTTTTTGCAGAAGCACCAATAAAACAAATTACCTGTTTAGGAATAATCTGTGCAGCAGTACTAGGCAAAAAGGGGGATTGATAATTGGAATCAAGACCACTTGCGAAAGCTGCAAAATTTTTATTGAAAAAAAACTCGTGCGTTTCATTTTTTGACGTAAAAAACTCAGTATAAACGGCATCAGAAATTTTATTGACTTTAGAAAGACCACGAGAATTACGAGTCGCCAATCTTCTGGTAGCACCACTTGCCAACACCATCAAATCATCCAGCAGCAAGGGTCTTGTGCGAGAAGGGCAAATAATGGTTTCAATTTTTTGGGCACGTATATTTTGCCACAAAGCTATTCTGTATGCTTCGTTGGATAAATATTCTTGCTTATTTACCCAAATCGTTTCATCGACAAATTTGTTGTCAAAAGCTTCGAAAATACTCTTCCAAACCACATTACCAATTAGGGTAATTGTATAATCTTTATAACCCTCAGATTGTTTATAAACTTCAATAAAATTGCGCCACAACAAATAATCGCCAATGTCATCTAAACGAACAATAGCCAGTTTCTTTTCTGTGATTTTGTACTTGGGCAATTGCTCCAAAAAAACGCGCCAATTTTTAAACAAGCGCATCGCCTGATGCTCTTGTTTTTGCTGACTGCGCCACCTCAGAAATAAGCCAATTGTACGAATCATATTTTTTTGCAAGAGTGATTTTGTATTGACCTCACCCCTACCCCCTCTCCCAAAAAGAGGGGAATGATGATGAAATATTTTTGATTAAGACAACTGCTCTTCTAATATCATCAACTCCTCAAAATCCTTGTCATACTGCTTGTTGAGCGTATCGGCTTGTTGGCTCAGCTTTTTATATTGCTCGTCTAGTTGCTTAAATTTTTCTTTATCCTGGTACACACTTGGGTCGGCCAAAGAAGCTTCCACTTTCGCTTGCTCCGCTTTACATTTACTCAAGTCCTCTTCTAATTTCTGAAAGGCTTTTTGTTTGGTCTGCAATTCCTTTTTCAAATTGCGCAACTCATCGTCATTTACCTTTTTTTTTTCGGGCTTGGGTGCCGCTACTTTTTGAGCAGGTTGTTCAGCGGCCTTGGCTCGGGCAGCTTTCTCTGCTTTGTACACCAACCATTCGTCGTATGGGCCGTTAAATTCTTTAATCTGCCCCTCCTCAATCTCCCAAATTTTATTCGCCGTTTTACTCACAAAATAACGATCGTGCGATACCAATACTAATGTACCCTGATATTTGTTCAAGGCTTCGATGAGCATTTCCACACTCTGCATATCCAAGTGGTTGGTAGGCTCATCCAGCATCAAGAAATTCGCTTTGGCTACGATAGTCTTCGCCAATGCTACACGTGCTTTTTCGCCACCCGACAATACTTTTATTTTCTTAAATACATCGTCGCCGCTAAACAAAAAGCAGCCCAATATTTGACGCAGCTCTACCTCTGTTTTACCACTACCGCACATTTTCAACTCCTCCAATATTTCATTGTTTACATCCAACGATTCTAACTGATGCTGTGCGTAAAAACTTTCCTCTACATTGTGACCTGGCTTGCGTTCTCCCTCTATTTCTTCTGCACCCGAAATGATGCGCAACAGTGTAGACTTTCCTTTACCATTGGCACCCAACAAAGCAATTTTATCCCCACGCATAATCTCAGCAGTGGCATTTTTGAGGATGGTGAGTTTGCCGTAAGATTTACTCACATTATTTAAAGTGCACACAATTTTACCTGGCTGAATACCCACGTGGAAGTTGATGTTCATCACTGGCACACTCGCATCAGGGGCTTCAATCATTTCCAACTTATCCAATCGCTTAACAGCACTCTGTGCCTGTGCAGCTTTGGTAGCTTGCGCGCGGAAACGCTCAATAAAACGTTCTTCTTTTTTAATGTACTCTTGCTGATTTTCGTAAGCACGTTGTTGCAATTCCATACGCTCGGCTTTTTCTTTCAGATACCAAGAATAATTGCCGGTGTATTGCACCAAATCGCGTTGCCAAACTTCTACAATTTTAGTCACCATTTTATCCAAGAAATGACGGTCGTGCGACACCACCACCACCGAGCCCGGATAGCTTTGCAAATAGCGTTCCAGCCATTCAATAGAAGGTAAATCCAAGTGGTTGGTTGGTTCATCCAGCAACAACAATTCGGGTGCTTGCAACATCATCTTGGCCAGCAACACGCGCATCCGCCATCCACCCGAAAAAGTATCGTATGGGCGTTGCAAATCTTCGGTAGTAAAACCAAGACCTTCAAGCACTTCAGCGGTTTTATGTTCCATTTCGTAGCCACCTGCCACTTCAAAATCGTGCAATGCGTGGCTATAATCGTCTAACAGTTTTTCGTCATCTGGTTTACTTTCCAATTCGGCAAGGATATCATTCATCTCTTGCTCTATTTTATGCGCCTTTTCAAAAGCCTGCATCCCCACTTTTAAGATAGAATCGGAGGTAGAGAAACTAAGCAAATCCTGATTAAAAAAGCCAATGCTGACATCCTTTGGTTTGTTTACTGTGCCACTATCGGGCGAGTACATACCCGTCATAATGCGCAACACAGTCGATTTTCCGGCACCATTCACACCCACTAGGCCAATACGTTCGTTGTTGCCAATTTGCCAATTCACTTCGTTGAGCATCGTGCGTGCCCCAAACGAAAAACTTAAATTTTGTAAAGAAAGTAACATAAGGGCGCAAATTTAGGCAATTAGACAATTCGGCAATTAGTTAATTCGGCAATGGGCTTATCATTTTTTGGGCGATTAAGCCTTTATCTACTTCGTTAGGCTTTGGGTCTCCGGCTATTCGCTTCTACTCCTGGCTATCGCTGCGGGGTATCCGCTACTATCCGGCGCAGGTACAGTCTTGATTGCTTTTTTTGGGCTTTTTGCCCATCCGAATGGATTTATCAGGTCGGGCTTAGCCTTTGTACAAATTTCAAACCTGCCTGCGGAAGGCAGCTACTCATTTTCTGTGGTTCGGGATACCCGTCGGAATTGGCAAAGGCGGTCGCTAAGCTAACTTCCCGAACAGCCAGGAATTTGGTAATTGTACTTGAATGTAAATTGCGAAAGAACCAATTTTCAATTAGGTTTGCTATGAAATTAAAAAATTTATGATGAACAAAAATATTGTTTCGTTGTTTCTTACAATGCTTGTTTATAATTTGAATTGCAAAGCACAAAAAAATTTCGATTCTGTTCGTCATTATAATAATGCCATTTACTTTGAACTCGGTGGCCCGACATTCATCTATTCTTTGGGCTATGAAAGAACCTGGTATCACAACAATTGGTTTTCGGCTATTAGCTCTGCAGGATTTTCATATGTCCCGGATGGCGTATCAATGGGATATGTTGAACCCGGGGTACTATTAAGGAATAAAAATCTGGCATTAGAATTGGGTGTAGCATTGATGAGCTACACGGAACGCCCTAGCAATGGAGCTCAATTTGCTACTTCAGATGGTTCGGGTTCTGCGAAAATGTTGACTATAAGCCCACGAATCGGGGCTCGATTCTTTACAAAAAACCAACGCTTTCATTTCCGTACCGGAATTACACCCAGCTTAGAGATATGGAATAATGACCCTTCAGGTTGGCCGAAAGACAATCCAATATTCATTTGGCTAAATGTCTTTACCATAGGTTATAGGTTTTAAATAGTATTCAAAAAGATTTTACTGCACAAAAAACATTACCTTCGCTCATTCTTTCAGAAGAACGTACGCTCTGTACTTGTAAAGATTATTGCTTACATTTCAGTCTTCTCCCTTACATTTTTCTTTGGAGTATTTTTTACCAAATCTGCGCTGCGCAAGCATTGCAGAAGACTATAATTATTAAAAAACAACAATGACATTTAAAGAATTAAATTTAATACAGCCCTTATTGGGCCCACTCGACAAAATGGGTTATACCCAACCCACTCCGATACAGGAACAATCTATCCCACATTTATTAGCAGGTCGCGACATATTTGGCTGCGCACAAACTGGTACCGGAAAAACGGCCGCTTTTGCTTTGCCTATTTTACAAATGCTGGATGCTGCTAAAATTGGTCCACGCAGTGGCATCAAAGCCTTGATACTCGCACCCACCCGCGAATTGGCCATTCAAATACACGAGAACATCATACTTTATAGCGAAAATCTAAACATCACTTCTGCCGTAATTTTTGGTGGAGTCAATCAACACAGCCAAGTAGAGCGCCTGCGCAAAGGTGTCAATATTCTCATCGCCACACCCGGTCGCTTGCTCGACCTGATGCAACAAGGTTTTGTAAAGTTGAATATGGTGACCCACTTCGTACTCGACGAGGCAGATCGTATGTTGGATATGGGCTTTATCCACGACATTAAAAAGATTATTCCAAAATTACCCACGCAAAGACAAACCATTTTCTTTTCGGCAACAGTAGCACCAGACATCAAAAAACTAGCCGACGGATTGCTCGTAAAACCCGTAAGTGTAGAAGTAACGCCTGTTGCCAGCCCTGCCGAATTGGTAGAGCAATCGGTGTTTATGGTGGACAAAAACCACAAACGCACTTTACTGAAGCACTTGATTAAAGAGCGTAAAATGGACCAAGTATTGGTGTTTACCCGCACCAAACACGGTGCCGATAAAGTAGCCAAAGAATTGTGCAAAGCAGGGATCAACGCCGAAGCTATCCACGGCAACAAATCGCAGAATGCGCGCGAGCGTGCGCTTGCCGGATTCAAAAGCAAAACAGTTCAAGCCCTAATTGCAACAGATATTGCCGCACGCGGTATTGATATCGACCGATTGGGCTTTGTGATCAATTTTGAATTGCCCGAAGTAGCCGAAACCTATGTACACCGCATTGGTCGTACTGGCCGTGCTGGTAGCGAAGGAGCAGCACTTTCCTTTTGCGACGCCGAGGAAGTACAATACCTAAAAGGCATTACCAAACTGATGAAACGCGACATCAAAAAAGTGGAACACCCTTTTAAATAACGAAAAATGAAAAGCGAATAATGAAAAATGCTGTACGTGAGTGCAGCATTTTTTTTGCATTCAATAACAAAGTTGGAATTGGATACAGAAGTAACATTTGAATTTATTCATTTTGTAAACCGGCAAAAACACCTAGTACTATGGAAAGGAGCTTTTGACTTCGTCCGAAGTGGGATTTTCGATAATGTAAAAATCGCTCAGTGTTTTGATTGGTGTAGTCACCTTTTTAGGCATATACTCCTTCAAACCAACGATAGCTACAGAACCGCCATTGTTAAAAACACTATCTACTATTCTATGAAATTTAGGATAACGATCTGCCTGAAAGGGAATTCTTGCAGCTACCGTTTCACTTGAATAAAAAATAATTTGCCAGGTCAGCATACAGTCATTAGAAAAGCAAGCTGTGATGCCTTTGGATTTTAAATAATTGACTAAAGTAAGGACGCTATCTTTTTTATTACCACAATAATGATTATCACGGAAAGTAAATAAACCTTTGAAACCTAAAAGTATTGTCACTATCAATACGGCAACCACCAAGTCCTTTCTTTTAATTTCTCGTATGTACAATGCTAAAGTGATCACCATAAAACAGCTTACAGGCAAAAAATATCTTCCCTCTTTATTCACCATAATGGTGGAAATAATAAAAAATCCAAAAATGTAGATAGTGGACAGGAATAATAATACCCACTTCTTTTGAGCGAATGAAGACAAGGTTGCCTTTAAAAAAAGAAAAGAAATAAACCCAATAGTAATCATTGCTACTAAACGGCTCGCCTTGTCTGGTTCAAAATAAAATGAGAAATAATAGTGTCCGTGTAGAGAATCGAAAATATAGCCAGGAAAGCATTTAGATACATTTTCCAATCCTCAAAATTGGGGAGAATGATTGGTGCGTTATAGATAATGTCAACAGACTTTTTGTAAAAAAACAACGGAATACCTAAAAGGCTTGCTCCTAAAGTTATACCCAAGAGCTTTTTCCAAAAGACAGCACCAAATAAGAAAAAGCACATTAGCGGGAAAAGCCCTATCAACCAAAAAAGTTGGCTTTGAAAAACAATTTGAAGCAGAAATCCAATTAATAACCATTTCAGAAAATGGTGGGATTTATTATCGTAAAACAAGAGATACGTAACTATAAAACCTGCGGTATAAGAAGTAAGGTAGCCCCCTCTTGCTTTCATACTCCACACAGCCCAGGCTGGTAGGCTGATAAATAATATTGTTATTAATAAGGGATACATTTTATTTTCCTTTCCAAAAATCTCAAGGAGTGTTTTGTACAGAAAAACAACACCTAAAGTCCACATACTAAGCATCGCCAACTTGACACTTAATGTGGTAAAACCTAAAAAAAATGAAAAGAAAAGAATGAAAAGAATTTCAACAAAGCTGAACCCGTAATTCTGTCCCCAAAAAAACAAAGAATGATCTTCACCACTCCTCCAGTATTTTGCCATTAGGGTGATGATACACTCGTCGGGGTCGAGCAATAAATCTGGACTGCACAATTGGGGAAGCCTAGACAAAACGCACATCAAAATGATAACCAGGATTGGGAATTTAGCTATTTTGACATTCGTTAAATATTGCTTAATCATTGATTTTTAATTGAAAAAACTTAAAGAAAATTACGATTTAAAAATCATCAATAGCAAATAAATTAAGGACGAATAAAATAAAAAAGAGTTCAGTCGATACCTACCCCTCCCCATACAAATCCCTCTCTAAAATCTCCATATTAACAATATCAATGGCCTCAATAAAAGTAGGTGCATAATTGAGGCTATCAATAGCATCTTCTTCTTTGAGAATTTGCAACATTTTGCTAGCAGGATGCACCAATACGAAAGACCGACCTTCATCGTAATGTCGTGAAGAAAGCTCAATAAATGGATGTAAAAAATCTTGATAAACTTCCTGACAAAGTGCGAGGTCGACAATGAAGTTAAAACTGCCTTTTTGTGTAAGTTGCTCGCATTGCACTGCCAAATCCGCAGCTAATTGAGCATTCAAAGCAGACGATTGGGGCGTTATTACAGTAAATTGTTCTTTGGCATCAATTTTGAAAGTCATAAGGAAAATCAGTGATTTACTAATTGAAACAAAAATAATCATAAGTGAGGAACAATTAGTTAAAAAATATAGTGTTGCTGGCACAACTAATTCTTTTCTCCCTAACTTTAAAACTTAAAAACGAACGATAAATGGATTCTAATTTCTCACCAAAAGTAAAAGAAATCATCTCTTACAGCCGGGAAGAAGCATTGCGTCTGGGAAACGATTTTATCGGTACCGAGCATTTGCTTTTGGGTCTGCTACGCGAAGGCGAAGGAATGGCCGTAAGGGTGTTACAAAATATGAATGTGGATATTTTTTCGCTGCGTCACGAAGTAGAAAATGTCATCAAAGAAAAAACCACAAAACCTCTAGACAACCTGAGTAGTTTACCACTAACTAAGCAGGCCGAAAAAGTTATTCGCATCACTGTCCTAGAGGCGCGTGCACTCAAAAGCCCAACAGTAGAAACACAGCACTTGATGCTGTCGATATTAAAAAACAAAGAGAACCCAGCATCCAGCATTCTGTTGCAGATGGACGTGAACTACGAAAACTTCAAAAACGAATTGAATATCCTGCAAGGGAATACACCAAGTGCCGACTTTGATGGCGGACAAGGTGATGACTTTGAAGAAGAAGAAGAACGCAAACAATACCAACAAAAGAAAACAACGCCCGGAGCAGCAAAATCAAAAACTCCGGTGTTGGATAATTTTGGTCGCGATGTAACCAAACAAGCAGAACAAGGCACCCTTGACCCGATCGTTGGTCGTGAAGAGGAGATTGAGCGTGTATCTCAAATTTTATCGCGCAGAAAGAAAAACAACCCCATACTTATAGGTGAGCCAGGTGTGGGTAAAACCGCCATCATAGAAGGTTTGGCCTTGAGAATTGTACAACGAAAAGTATCGCGTGTATTGTTTGACAAGCGTGTTATTAGCCTTGATTTGGCATCGCTGGTTGCGGGTACAAAATACCGTGGCCAGTTTGAAGAGCGTATGAAAGCCATTATGACGGAACTAGAAAAAAACCGTGATGTCATTTTGTTTATTGACGAGATTCATACCATAGTAGGAGCAGGCGGAGCAAGTGGTTCGCTTGATGCCTCCAACATTTTCAAGCCAGCTTTGGCCCGTGGCGATCTGCAATGCATTGGCGCTTCTACCCTTGACGAATATCGTATGTACATCGAAAAAGATGGCGCATTAGACCGACGTTTTCAGAAGGTGCTGATAGAACAACCAAGCGTGGAAGAAACCATTCAGATTCTCGAAAACATCAAATCGAAATACGAAGATTTTCATAACGTAGAATATGACAAAGAAGCGATTGATGCCTGTGTAAAACTGAGCGACCGCTACATGACCGACCGTCTGTTGCCCGACAAGGCCATTGATGTGCTAGACGAAGTAGGTGCACGTGTGCATCTTAAAAACATCAACGTTCCACAAAACATTATTGACCTCGAAGCTCAGATAGAAGACATCAAGCAAGAGAAAAATAAAGTAGTAAAAAGTCAACGTTTTGAAGAAGCAGCATCCTTGCGCGATAAAGAAAAACGTTTGGGTGAAGAATTAGAAAAAGCAAAAATCAATTGGGAAGAAGAAGCAAAAAGCAAACGCTACCCTATTGGCGAAGAAGATATTGCTGAAGTGGTGAGTATGATGACAGGCATCCCTGTAATGCGAATGGTAGAAGCAGAAAGTGCCAAACTGATTCGCATGAATGAGGATTTAGCTGCCGCAGTGGTGGGTCAAGACGAAGCCATTAGAAAAGTGGTAAAATCTATCCAAAGAAACAGAGTGGGACTCAAAGACCCTCGTAAGCCCATTGGCTCTTTTATTTTCTTGGGGCCTACAGGCGTTGGTAAAACTGAGTTGGCAAGATGCTTGGCGCGTTATATGTTTGACAGCGAAGACGCTTTGATACGTATTGATATGAGTGAGTACATGGAAAAATTCTCACTTACCCGTCTTATCGGTGCACCTCCAGGATATGTAGGATATGAAGAAGGTGGCCAACTAACAGAAAAAATCCGTCGGAAACCTTATAGTGTTGTGCTCCTTGATGAAATTGAAAAAGCACATCCAGATATTTTCAACATCTTGTTGCAAGTATTGGATGATGGTCAATTGACAGACGGATTGGGCAGAAAAGTTGATTTTAAAAACACCCTCATCATCATGACCTCCAATATTGGTGCACGCCAATTAAAAGATTTTGGAGATGGAGTGGGTTTTGCGACACAAGCCAAACAATCAAATATTGAAGAAAGTGGCAGAAGCGTAATAGAGAAAGCGCTGAAACGCACCTTCTCGCCCGAATTTTTAAACCGCATCGACGATGTCATCATCTTCAATCCATTAGTACAAGAGGATATCAACAAGATTATTGACATCATCATGAAAGGAGTGATGAAACGCCTCAACACTCTTGGTTTTAACCTCAGCCTAAGTGATGATGCTAAAAAATTCATTGCCGAAAAAGGTTATGACCAACAATTTGGGGCGCGTCCTTTGCACCGTGCTATTCAAAAATATTTAGAAGATCCTTTGGCCGAAGAAATACTCAACCACCGCATAGTGAGTGGCGACAGTGTATTAGCCGGGTTTAATGCTGAAGAAAGCAAAATTGTGTTTACGATTGAGCATAATTTGCCAGCACCGGAACAGAATATTTAAGAAATGAAATTTAAAAAAGCAAAGCCCGAACCATTCAAATGTTCGGGCTTTACTGTTAATTTGCATTGAATAAACTCCAAGGCCTGTTTAATAGTATTGTACCTTTACAACAAAGTAAGGCGTTTCAACATTTGAGGATATGATAGAAATTAAAAACATCAGCAAAAGCTTTGGCGAAAAGAGTGTCCTCCGCGATGTTAGTGCAACATTGATGCCGGGGAAAACAAATCTAATTATCGGTGCCAGTGGTAGCGGAAAAACCGTATTGATAAAAATCATGGTGGGTTTGATGAAGCCCGATAAAGGAAATATTCTTTACGAAGGAAAAGACATCATTAATATTGACCCCAAAGAATTAAAAGAAATTCGCACCCAAATTGGCATGCTATTTCAGGGTTCGGCATTGTTTGATAGTCAGACTGTGGAGCAAAACGTGATGTTTCCACTTGATATGTTTACAACTAAAACGCGCAAGGAGAAATTAATGCGGGCCAACGAAGTGCTAGAAAGGGTTAACCTCACAGGTGCAAACCAAAAATTCCCCTCAGAGATCAGTGGTGGTATGAAAAAACGTGTAGCCTTGGCCAGAGCAATTGTACTCAATCCTAAATATCTTTTTTGCGACGAACCCAACTCGGGCCTCGACCCCAAAACATCTATCGTTATCGATGAACTGATAGACGATATTACCAAAGAATACAACATCACTACCATCATCAACACCCATGATATGAACACCGTAATGGAGCGTGGAGATTATATCTTATACTTGCACCAAGGTGAAAAAAAATGGGAAGGAAGCAATAAGGAAATCATATTTAGCAAAGACGAAACCCTGAATAGTTTCATTTTCGCTTCCGATTTCTTGAAACGAACAAAAGAAATTATGATGCAGGAAGGAGACAAAAAATAAGCGCTGAAATCAGCGCTTATTTTTTTTAATTAAGTATGGTACTTTCTATTAAGTTCAAACTATCCGACCATTCTTTGAGTGAGGCAAACTGCTCGTCAATGACATCATGAGGCAACTCTATTGGGCTATTTGTTGTACTGAGGAAAACAGTGTGCATACCATTTCGTTTTCCAAAAAGCATGTCGCTGAGATTGTTGCCCACCATCACACTTTTCTTAAAATCAATGCCCTCAAAATCTTCCTTTGCCTGCAAAGCCATGCCAATGTTGGGCTTGCGATTTATATCATCATCAAGCACAGAGGTACAAGCATAAATCTTATCAATACGGCCACCATTGAGCGAAATTTGTGCTTGCATTTGCTGATGAATATCTTTCAAATCATCGGCTTGCATGATACCTCTTCCCACACCTCGCTGATTCGTCACCACAATGATATGTCCAAAGATGCGACTAAGTGATTCTAAGGCCAGCAAACTGCCATCATAAAATTTAAACTCCTTCCAATCTGTCACATAAGTACCTTGAATTTCTTCGTTAATCACACCATCTCTATCCAAAAACAGGGACCAGGTTTTATTGTATTTCTTTGCGAGCTGCTGCATCTCTTTTTGTTCTTTTTTTGCTTTGATTAAAACAGATTTTCTTCTACCAACTGACAAATAATGTGTCCAATCATAATGTGCGACTCTTGTATTCTGGGTGTATCATTTGAAGGTACATTGATTAAATAATCAGCCATTGCTTTCATTTTACCACCATCACTACCAGTCATTGCAATGGTAAGCATTCCACTATCCTTGGCTTGCAGCAATGCATTGATAATATTTACAGAATTACCCGATGTGCTAAGCCCTATCAGCACATCTCCTTTTTTGCCAATACCTTTTACCATGCGGCTGTACACCACATCGTAGCCATAATCGTTGGCCACAGCTGTCATATAAGAGGTGTTGCAATGAAGTGCCTCAGAGGGCAGAGGATTACGATCGGTATAAAAGCGGCCACTAAATTCTGCGGCCAAATGTTGGGCATCGGCAGCAGAGCCACCATTGCCACAAAACAACACCTTGTTGCCGTTTTGAAATGCCGTAGTAATCAATTTGGTAACCGTTTTAATGGTATCAATCATGTCATCGTCTCCAAGCAAGGCTTGTTTTGTTTGAATCGATGCGGCAATAATATTTTTGATAGAATTCATAAAAATTGGGTGATGGCTTCAAGTCCAAAAATACAAAGAGCAAGCCAATAAAAATCGCAAGAATAGTAAAGCACAAAAAAGAAAATATCTCTATTCAACAACAATTTTTTGCTGGCAAATTTGTTTTTGATTTTGCAGAACACTAAGCATATAAACGCCTGGCAAAAGTTGAATAGGTAAGCTTAAGTCTTGTTGTGTAAAATGTAGTTCTTGAGACAATGCTGTTTTCCCCAATAAATCTGTAATAGCGAGTTGTAAGTCTTGATTATTGTGCAATGTGCTGCGCAAGTTGAGATAATTTGTTGCTGGATTGGGAAAAATAGTAATACCGTTTGCAATATTTTTTGAGGGAGTTATACCCAAGCCTATCACGTACACCGATTGTTGAAAAGAATCGGCATCGACTATTGCAATTATTTTATCAGCACCAGTGGTAATGGGTACATTATACGTGTTGCTAACAATATTGGCACTATTAATCTTCGCCACCCATGTAGGGCTAAATTTACCCGAATCGGCCATAAAAAACCCCTCTAACATCGGAAACATCCCTGATGGAATTGGAGCACCAGTGTACAATTTAAATTGTGCTTCTATTGGGAAGCTAGCAGCCGACCCAATGGGCAAACCGCCATTCATGGTCCATTCGCATACAATCCAGGAACGCATAGCAATTGTTGCTGTAGGTGCATTATAAATTAAGCCTGCCGTATCACTTTCACCCCACCAAGTAGAATCAGAAAGAAAGGCAGAAACAGCTTGGGCATTATAAAATTCGTTGTGCCGGCTATTGTCAGATTTAGGATTAAAAATCCTAGCATTATTAATACGGATAATAGAACTTGTACCTGTTAGGCTATCATTGTAAAGGGCCATTCCAGTGCCTGTTACAGAAAAGTTTGTACTCTTATTATCAATAATTTGCCCACCCGAAATAGTTAAATCGTTGTTTCCTGTTGAATATATCGCAGCAGCATAATTGGTATCTGTAAAATTGAAAAAGATTTCAGCTTTATCTGCCATATTGAAATAGACATTCTTTAAATAAAATGCACCACCCATAAGTACAGAATGGTTAGCCATAATTTTTGCGTTATTCATTAGTGTAACGATTCCGTCTTCGGAATAACAGCCAGCACCCATCTTTGCTTTGTTACCGTTTACTTCAGTGTAATCCAAAAAAGAACTTTCGCCCAAACTGTAAATTCCCCCTCCCTTTTCAGAAGCTATATTTTTTCGTACTATAGCAGAAGAACTTACCTCTAGCTTCTTAGTGGTGAATATTCCACCACCATTAACGGCAAAGTTTTCTTCAACAATAGCTGTTCCTTTAAGATAAACATCACCCTCAGAATAAATCGCGCCTCCATTACGAGAACCAATAAAAGTAGCTGAAGAATCGGGTGCATAATTATTAAAAAAATAACAAAAATCACCTACTATTAGAGAAGTACCTTTGCCCGCATAAATAGCACCACCGCCTGCGTCAAAACCATTATTCGCGTGTCCATTTGTAATATTCAAGCCCTGAAGCAGTAGCGTATTCGTAGTGAACAGAAAATTTGGATTGATAAAGATTATAGCAGAACTATCTGTAGGTAAACCAGCATCAATTAATGAACGGTCGCCTAAAAAAGAAGAGCCTGTAATAGATAAAGATTTGTCAATAACAATATTTTGTTCTCTAAAAGTATCCGCACTCAACACTAAACTATCGTTATCTATAGCCACTGCTACAGCGGCCTTTATACTGCTATAAGTAGGACTTGTAGCTGTACCACTGCGGTAAATGGTAACTGTTTGTGCCTTTACAAAAACGGCTTGAACCATTAAAATAAGGAAAACAAAGAACTTGAAGGATCTGTAATTCATTAGTTGAAAAACTTAAAAAATAAAATTTTCCCAAAATTAGATTGAGGTAATAAAATGATGAAAATAAGCTAAATGAAGGAAAAAATAGGAAAACTATAGCGTGTTTTGCACACCAATGATATCTAAAGCTTTTCTTGCAGCTACTTGTCCAGCATCTTTTTTATTAAAGGCTGTTCCTTCGCAGAGTAATGTTTCGTTTAATAGAATACCAACAGTAAACATTCTACGAGAACCATCACGTTTATCTTCCATTACCTCAAATGACAGAATCTGACGATTTGTTTGAGCCCAATTTAATAATTGGTTTTTGTAATTAATATCAGTGCTGGCCATCATTTCAATATCCACATACTTTTGTAATAATTGCTTGATGATGAAAGTGCGTGTTTTGGAATAACCTTGGTCAAGATAGACTGCACCAACGAGGGCTTCAAGTGCATTTCCAAAAATATGGCTGCGTTCGAAACCTCGATCGTGGGTATTGTATTGAACAAGCTTTTGCAGCCCCATTCTATTAGCCAGATTATTTAGGGTCTCCCTGCGGACTATACGCGAACGAAGTTCAGTTAGAAAGCCTTCGGACTGTGTAGGGTATTTTTTAAAAAGGTATTCACCTACAATTGCACCAATAAAGGCATCACCAAGATATTCAAGACGCTCATTATTGCGCGATAGCTCATCGTGCTTGCTTCTGTGCACTAGTGCCAACTGATAATAAGGCAAATGCTTGGGCTTGAACCCAAGGATGTGCTCCAATTGCGCAGACAATTGTTTGTCGGGTAAAAATAGATTTTTTATGCGGGCAAGTAAGCGACGCACTTGATTTAATCTTGGAATTTTTTGAAAACAACAGAGGCGTTGTGACCACCAAATCCGAAGGTGTTAGAGATTGCAGCTCTAACCACTCGCTTTTGTGCAACGTTAGGGGTTAGATTTAATTTGCTATCAATAGCAGGGTCTAAATCTTTTAAGTTAATAGTAGGAGGAATTGTATCGGTCATTACAGCCATAATAGCGGCAACCGATTCTACAGCTCCTGCAGCACCCAACAGATGACCAGTCATTGATTTGGTAGAACTAATGTTAAGTCGATAGGCATGCTCACCAAAAACTTTTTGTATAGCAGCTATCTCAGCGACATCGCCCAATGGAGTAGAAGTACCGTGAACATTGATATAATCAATATCTTCAGGATTCATGTTCGCATCTTCCAAAACGTTGCGCATTACATTGATAACTCCCAAGCCTTCGGGCTGTGGTGCAGTAAGATGATAAGCATCTGCACTCATTCCGCCTCCAACAATTTCGACAAGAATATTAGCACCACGACGTTTGGCGTGTTCATAATCTTCAAGAATGATGGAACCAGCACCTTCACCTAATACAAATCCATCGCGATTGACATCAAATGGACGACTTGCAGATTTTGGGTCGTCATTTCTTTCACTAAGGGCTTTCATCGCATTGAAACCGCCAATTCCGGCTTCTGTTACTACAGCTTCAGAACCACCGCATATAATGGCATCTGCCTTACCGATACGTATATAATTAAACGCGTCAATAAGGGCATTAGTAGAGGAGGCACAGGCACTTACTGTCGAAAAGTTAGGACCTCTAAATCCATATTTCATAGAGATTTGGCCACCAGCAATGTCAAGAATAAGCTTTGGTATAAAAAATGGATTGAAGCGAGGAGTTCCATCACCAGCGTTATAATTTTTCATCTCTTCGATGAAGGTAATCATACCACCGATACCTGAACCCCAAATAACGCCTACACGGTCTTTATTAACTCCTTCTGAGTCAAGATTAGCGTGTTTTACGGCCTCATCTGCTGCTACAAGAGCAAGTTGGGTAAATCGGTCAATTTTGCGAGCTTCTTTGCGATCAAAATAATCCTCAGGATTATAACCTTTCAACTCACAAGCAAAGCGTGTTTTGAACTTTGATGCATCAAATTGTTTGATGAAATCGGCGCCCGACACACCATTGATCAGGTTGTCCCAATAAATAGGCGCAGTGTTGCCCAATGGAGTTAGGGCACCGACACCGGTAACGACTACTCGTCTAAACGGAAAATTCATCAACAAATAAAATGGTTTTTAAAATTACTTTACGTGTTCTTCAAGATAAGAAACTGCTTGACCTACAGTAGTTATGGTCTCAGCTTGTTCGTCGGGAATAGAGATATTGAATTCTTTTTCAAATTCCATGATTAACTCTACAGTATCCAAAGAATCAGCTCCCAAATCGTTGGTGAAGCTGGCTTCAGTATTTACTTCAGATTCGTCAACGCCTAATTTGTCAACGATGATTTTCTTTACGCGATTTGCAATTTCAGACATAGCTTGTGCATTTAAAATTTATGAGTGCAAAAATATACTTTTTAGGATATTAGGAAAGGTTTTTCTCATCTTTCTTTAAGAAAGAATTTTTTTTCCCTTTTTTCAATGTTTATAAATAGTTCACTTTCGTATTATCAATCAGCTAAATGATGCGCCCGTCGCGCATTTCAAGGTTTCTGTCTGTCATTGCTGCAAGGTCTTTATTGTGGGTAACTAAAATAAAAGTTTGTGACAAATCTTTACGCAAACGGACAAATAATTGGTGTATAGCATCTGCATTGGCACTATCCAAGTTGCCCGTTGGCTCATCTGCCATAATTATTGTGGGTCTATTTATGAGTGCACGAGCAATGGCAACGCGTTGTTGTTCGCCTCCAGACAATGCCGATGGTTTATTATTTGCGCGTGCGACCAAGCCAACAATATCTAACATTTCAGCAGCGGATTTCAAACCCTCATTTCTATCCTTTCCTGCTATCCAAAGTGGCATGGCCACATTTTCGGCAGCAGAAAATTCTGGTAATAAATGATGAAATTGAAAAACGAATCCGATTTTTTCATTCCGAAATTTGGCTTGTTTTTTGGCAGAAAGTGAAAATAAATCAACTCCTTCTATTAATACCTTTCCGGCATCTGGGATGTCTAAAGCCCCCATCAAATGAAGCAATGAACTTTTGCCTGCACCCGAAGCCCCAGTGATAGAAACGAGTTCGCCCTTTTCAATATTCAGTGACACATTATTGACTACAACTAAGGAGCCGTATTTTTTTACTAAATTCTTTACTTGAAGCATAGTATTGTAAAATTGGAGCATTTTAATGAAAAACAAAACTTCCTTTAATGCAAAATTTTGGTACACTAATAAAACAAAAGCGAAACAAGTAAAGAGTTACCCGTTTCGCTTTTGCCAACCTTTATACAAAAACAAAAATCAAAACTTTATGTTAGGGTGCTGTACTAGTGGGCCCATAAGTAGGCTTAACCCTAGATCTATTAAATTGATATCCTACAGAAATCTGGACAGAAGGTATTTTATAGAAATCTTTAGACAACTTATTGGCACCAGAACCCTTTGCATTGTCCCAGAAGGTGTTCACTACCCTTAAATCTGTCTGCCAAGATGGACTAATCTGATAGCCGGCTCCAAAAACATAACCGAGACCAAAACGTGAACCGAAGTCAGATGTTGATAAAACAGGCGCGGTTTCTTTCAATATGGGCTTGGTAGTATTAGTTGATATTGCGTGCGCATTTAAGTTTTTATAATCCTTATGTACCAATTCTACATTGACGGGCAATGAATAGGCCAAATTAATCCCTGTCATCAAATAGAACTTATTAATCGTATAACGCACAGTTAATGGCAATTCAAAACTATGAACTGTGGAGAAATTAAAGTGGCGGCTTGATGAGTCAGTCAATACTGTAAAGAAATAATTTGCTCCTTTTGTACTGTCTATGATACCATTTGAGACTTCTTTTGAGTAGCTGTCATTGATTGTTTTCTTGCCTCCGCTTCGGTTAAAATACCTGATAGCACCAAACAGACTCCAGTTTTTATTAAAAACTAATTCACCTGTAGGACCAAATTGTACACCTTGGAAATTGTTGGTTTTAGAAATAGAGTAATTAAATCCTCCTGAGAATCCTGCATAAAACTTAGCATTACTTAAATCTTTTTTAGCATTAGCTGTTGCCTCTGGCAAATTCAACATTTCCCACAATGATTTCTTTTTTGATTTTTTAGTGTCTTTTAATACTAAAGGGGCGGCATCACTCGAAACAGAACTATCCTTTTTGAGCTCAGCTGTATTTTTTGAGTTTAATGAAGCTGCATATTCATTCATGCTATTGGGCTGTTCCTTGGATTTCAAATCTTGACTTTTGGTTACAATAGCATCTTTACTGTCTAGTTTCAGGTCGGTTGCTGCAATTTCGGGCAAAGCAATTTTACCTTTGGCTTGAGTGTCCACAAGGGTGGTAATACTGCGCGGAAATTTCTTTGACAAAGTCGATTTTTGAACAATGTTAGTGTACGGAATACTGTCTTTTGTATTGCCTTTATCACTAACTACTGATTTGGGTGATTGTGCGTTCGAAGCCCAATTTTCTTTAGTTCTTGATGGCTTTGGAAGTTGAGCAGCAGATTGTTTGTCGTCAATCTTATCTCCAACGCTTGGATTATTTGCGTGAGTTATACGTTTTTTAATCGCGGCATTATTGTGGTCTGGGGCATACAGCTTGTCGTTAAGTTTTTTTCTATTATCTGCAACAAGGTCTTTATTGTTGCTTTTACTATTCTCTTTGTAGCCAGATTTTTCATTTGTGCTAAGACTAGATTGAATAGCAATTTCTGCTGCTTTCTTTTTACCGTTCATAGCAGTTGTGGTAATATCGCCATGATTGGAGGCAATTTTATTTTCAGCTATTTGTGAAGAAGAAGTAGAGTTAGAAATAACCGTTTTGCTACTTAATGAGTTAGAATTTGACGAAGAAGCGACAGCAGAATGAGATTTTTTATCAACTCTCTCTGCTTTTTGCTCTTCAAGGTCTACCTGCTTATGCGTCGCTGAATGTGATTCAGAAATGTTTGTATTTAATTCTTGTTTTGATTCTTCGGAATCAGTGATATTAGTTGGATTATTAGTTGTTGGTGAATTTCTATTAGCAATAGTAGAGTTTGTAACTGATGAGGAAGAACTTGTAATTTCTGTTTTTCTTGGGGTATTTGCTATTTCAGCACCATCATTTTTGGCTCTAATTGCTTTAGTGATTTCAAAACCACCTACACACAAACCTGCCAATAACAAAGCTGCACCAAGGAATGCCATTGGCTTGCCCCATCTAAAATAAAATGGAACAGCTTTTTCAGGCATTTCTTTATCTAACAACGCTTTCATCCGCAGCCAAGCCGTCGGGTCTTCCATTTCGGGCTGCCCGCCTAACTTTTCTCTGACAAAATCGTCTATATTTATCATATCCTTATTCATTGAGGATAATTAATTTATTATTTGTTATATAAATGCAGTTGCTCTATTTTTTCCTTCAATATCTTTCTTCCCTCGCTCAGATGCCATTTTGATGTCCCTTCGCTCATTCCCAATAGTTCTGCAATTTCCTTGTGTTGTAAGCCATCCATTACACTTAGATTAAAAACTATCTTGGTTGTTTTGGGCAATTCGTCTACCAATTGCAATAATTGGTCATAATACATCCGCTCACCGTGATCTCGTTCTATAAACTCCTCTTTCTCAACAAAAACTACCTTTTCGTTATATTTTTCAGTTGCTCTTAAGTTGTCTAAGGCCGTACGCAGTACAATTTTCCGAAGCCAACCTTCAAATGATCCTTGAAAATTATACTTGTCAATTTTCTGAAAACATTTTAAAAATCCCATATTCACCACATCATCAGCCAATGAACGATCTCTCATATATCTCATAGCCACGAGCATCATGCGTGGATAAAACATATTGTACAGTTTTTCCTGCGCCCCTCTCTCATTACGCGCACAACATGCGATAATTAATTGAAGGTCAGCTGGATTAGGCGCTTCTGTGTATGATAATGCTATAGGCAATGGGTTTATTGTTTTATAAAATCATACAAAAAGAAGACGAGAGAACTTTTAAAATGGTTGGGTTGGGTCCAAACAATTTTATTCATTAACATTGTTTTAAGAAATCAAGATTGGGATAAATGTACAAAAAACAGAACTTAAATAAATTTACTTTTAATTCAACTGTAAAAAAATTTAATTTTTATAGTTTTCTTTTACAGTAGAATTAGATCTCCATAAATTCGTCCGGAAATCTCAAAGCATACGCAACAATAGCTTTTTCTGTATTGGCATTGTGCAAGGCAAATCGAGCATCCAATTCTTCAAATTCGGTATATTCATCATACAACTTCGCAAATTCTTCGACACTTGTCTCTTTACTGAGCCCTTCGACATTCAAAGTATATACCTTTAGGACATCGTCTAGCAATTGTGCCATCTCCGAAGCACCTATCTGATGCAGCATCTCTGGCATTGAAAGAAGAAGATTGATGTAGCCGTTTTGGATTAATTGGATAAACCCTCCTTGTAAAACCTGCATCCTCACATAATCGTAGCGAATTAATAATTCTTGGCCAGGAGAAAGTGATTCTATGAAAGAAAAATCCTGCTTTTTGTATAATTCCTCATGCAGAGGCAACACTAATTGCTCGAAAATAGTTTCGATCTCATTTTGCTCTTGAAGCTTAACGAGCTCATTGAGGGATATTTTTGGTAAAAACTGACTACGCACTGATTTAGGTATTTTTATATAAAAGATAATTGGGCAAATTTCTAGGCGAAAAAAAGCAAGAACTTGATTGAAAAACCTGCAAAATAAGGCAAATATTAAAGTCCAATAATCAACTATTCATCATCACCCTTGTAATATAGATCATGAAGTTCTCCGATGTAATTGAGTAAGTCCTTTCGTCCTAAATATTTTACAGCACTAGTGATAAAACTTCTGGGGATATACTCCCATTCTGCCTTCATTTTAGTGATAAAATTCTTGGCATTCCGGGCTGTCTCAGACTGTGTATTTTTATCGGCTTTTGTAAAAACGACATTAAACGGTATACCCCATTCACCCAATTGTCTTAAAAATTCTAAATCAATCGCTTGAGGCTTGAGACGGCTATCTATTAATACAAAAACGCACATCAAATTTTCTCTTTCCAGTAAGTATTTGGAGATCATTTTCCCAAACTCTTTGCGTTGACTACGCGAAACTTTGGCATAGCCATATCCGGGCAAATCGACCAAATACCAGTCGTGATTAATAATAAAATGATTAATGTGCTGTGTCTTGCCGGGGTTGCCAGAAGTTTTGGCCAGTTTATTGTTATCGGTAAGCATATTGATCAAAGAGGATTTACCCACATTTGAACGTCCGATAAAAGCAAATTCTGGTTTATCTGGCTTGGGGCAGGCAGCAACATCAACATTGCTGACTAAATATTTTGCTGATTTTATTTCCATAGTATTTTGTACTGTACTTTTGCAGGCGCTCATTATCGCTTCTTTATGAAACACAATTCTGTAGTACCCGACTCATCGTCAAAATTAAGCAAGAAAGAACAAGTAGCCGACATGTTTAATCATATTGCCGGTAAATATGACTTTTTAAATCACCTTTTATCACTCGGTATTGACAAAGGATGGCGCAAAAAGGCTATTAAAAGCATCAGCGATATTGCGCCAAAAAAAATATTAGATGTAGCTACAGGTACTGGCGACTTAGCCATTGCAGCAGCAAAAAGCATCCCCGATACTACCATTGTGGGAATTGACATTGCGGCTATGATGCTTGAAGTTGGTAAAACCAAAATAGCAGACAAATCTTTATCCGACCGCATAGAAATGAAAGTTGGAGATAGTGAAGCACTGCCCTATCAGGATGGCCATTTTGATGCGGTATTGTGCGCCTATGGTGTGCGCAACTTTCAAGATTTATCAAAAGGATTGAATGAGATGTCTCGTGTACTGCGTGTTGGCGGCAAAATAGCCATCCTCGAGTTCTCTCAACCCAAAGCCTTCCCGATAAAGCAAGCCTTTTCATTTTATTTCAAATTCATTATGCCTTTGTTTGGCAAAATGGTGTCGAAACACAGTACAGCATATAATTATTTACCAGAGTCTGTAATGGCCTTCCCCGAAGGAAAAGAATTTTGTACTATTATGGAAAACGCTGGATTTAAAAATGTTAAGGCTCAACCTCTTAGTTTTGGGATTACCAGCCTTTACACTGGAGAAAAATAAAAACCAAGGACTAAAGGCTCAAACCTGAATCTCAAAGCAAAGTATAGCTTTTAAAAAAAATTACAATAATTGAAAAGCAATACTTATTTTTACCAACGTCTTAACACCTCAATTTTTTTAAATAACTTTAAAATGATGAAAAAGTTTACCCTTTTCTCCTTTGTAATGGTATTTTTTGCCATTACATCGTTTGCTCAAAGCACAGCACCTTGTGCATTTGACGAAATACACCAGAAAAAAATGATTAGTTCGCGACAATACGAAAGCGCGGTTAGAGAAGTTGACAACAGATGGATAAAGTCTACAACATTAGGTTCAACATCATTACTCACCTACACTTCGCGTGGTTATGTATACGAAGTGCCTATTGTAGTGCATGTGATGCACACGGGTGGAGCCGTTGGCACTGCCTACAACCCTGATAGTCTTAAGATTGCACAAATGGTAGACTATCTCAACAAGTCGTATGCTGCTGTTTCACCATTTCCGGATACAACTGCCGGCGGATGTCGTATTCCACTAAAATTTGTTTTGGCGAAACGTGACCCAAATGGCCTTGCAACAAATGGTATTGTAAGGGTAGATGCTAGTTCTATTCCTAATTACACAGCTTTTGGTGTTAATGCTAACGGATCATCTGGTGTTGACGACAACGTATTAATGGCCTACAGCCGTTGGAATCCATCTGACTATTACAACGTTTATTCTGTAAATAAAATCGACGGTAACGACCTATACTCAACAGGCGGAATTGCAGGTTTTGCTTATTTCCCAGGCAACCCGACAGTTGATGGAATGGTTGTATGCGCTTCGCAAATCAAATCAGGTAGCACTACCGTTTCACACGAATTTGGACATGCATTCAGCTTGTACCACACATTCCAAGGTGATGGCTCTGGAGGCACTTGTCCTCCTACAGGCCCTTGCGCAACAACGGGCGATTTAGTTTGTGACACCGAACCTCATAGACGTTCTGCTTCTTACTCAGGCTGGTGCCCTCCTACAGATGTGAATGTATGTACTGGTGGTTCATTCAATAATGTGAACAAAAACATTATGGATTACACACAGTGCCCTCCAAACAGATACACTCCGGGTCAAAGAACGCGCGTATTAAATGTACTAGACAATGAAAGAACAGGATATAAAACTTCACTTGGTCTTTTAGCACCAACTGGCACCGTAACTGCTGCTTGTGCACCAACTTCTACTGGCACAACGGGTGCTTTTGGTCCTTATATTGTTAACTTTAACGGGAACGAAGTTTGGACAGGAAGTTTGGGTATGGAAGATGCAGCCTATGTTGACCACTCTTACACGCAACAATCATACGTAGAAAGAGGTGTTTCTTATCCAATAAGTGTACAGACAAGAAGCAACCGTCAAGTGGTCAACGTTTACATTGACTACAATAACGATGGAGATTTCACAGACGCAGGCGAAAACGTATTTACCAATACAGGCGCAACAGCTGGCACAGTAACCCACTCTGGAAGTTTCACAATACCAAGCACAGCTACTACTTGTACTTGGCTTCGTATGCGCGTAGTTGCAAGTCAATTTGGTGCAAGTTTTTCTAGCATTCCTTGTGGCCCATATTCTAACAATGCACAAGCCGAAGACTATGCTGTTTATGTAAAAGATAGAACAGCAGCTGACTCTGTGTCAATTGCTATTACCGCAGGAACCAATCCTTCTTGTACCGGAAATTCTGTAACTTTTACTGCCACTCCCAAAGGGGGAACACCTACCTACCGTTGGTATGTAAACGGGGTAAGAAATGGTGTTACTACCAGTACTTTTACTTCATCAACACTTGCCAATAACGACATCATTACCTGCAAAACCTTTTATGTAGGTTCTTGTGGTGCCGATAGTGCTGAATCTAATTATATTCAATTAAAAGTTTCTAGCACTGCCCTTGCTTCTGTTGACAACACCATCATTACTGGTACTAACCCTGGTTGTGCTAGTTTGCCATTAGTATTCAAAGCTATCGTAGCGGGTGGTGGCTCTGCACCTACCTATGCTTGGAGAAGAAATGGCTTAGCAGTCGGCGGCAACGTTGATACTTTTGCATCAAGCACATTAATAGCAGGTGATAGAATCTGGTGCAGGGTTACTCCTGGAGGTTCAGGAACATGCTCTACAACACCTGTAAATTCTGATACCATTACTATATCTTTTTCTACTATTGTACCAACTGCAAATATTGCTTTGACAGGTGGCACTATCCCATCTTGCGATAGTACAGACCTAACCTTTACAGCAACTCCAGTAAATGGTGGCTCTACTCCAACGTACCAATGGTATAAAAACAGTACCATTATTGCAGGAGCTAATGCAGCAGTTTATAACGAGACCTTGTTAAAAACAAATGACACTATTCAATGTCGTGTCATTTCAAATCATCCTTGTATCACTGCCGGAACTGGTGATACTGCTTGGTCTAATAAAATAATTGTTATTCGCGATCCAAGATTCAATCCTACACTTTCTGTTGCTATTACCAGAGGTACAAACCCTGGTTGCTTGGATTCACTTTTAGAATTTACGGCAACTGGTATTGATGGCGGTGGTAGTCCATTGTATATTTGGTATGTAAATGGAAGTTTAGCAGCATTTGGTTCGGTTTATGGAAGCACATCATTTGCCAACAATGACACTATTACTTGTAAAATGTTGGTTACACCAGCTTCTTGCAATACAGTTGATTCAATATTCTGGGGTCCTTTAGTGTTAACGCGTTCTGCAACACCAGCAACACCAGTTATTTCTTTGATTGGCACTTTATTAGTTTCAAGTGTTCCATCTAACATTCAATGGTATGGACCAGACGGCTTGATTCCAGGCGCTACAGGACCTACTTACCACCCTACGAAACAAGGGAATTATTATGCTGTTGTTGTTAACGAAGGTTGTGCAGGTCCTCGCTCAAACATCCTTAACGTTTCATTGCTAACTATCCGCCCGCTCAATATGAGCGGCATGAGTATTTATCCAAATCCAACCAGTGGCATACTCACTTTAGATTGGGGCTCTGAAAAAATGAACGGAAACGTTGACATCTTTACAGTAACTGGTCAGAGAGTAATGAATGTGCAAATAGAAGATGTAAATAGCAAAACAATTGACTTAACCAAACTCGCTAATGGCAATTACTTTGTTGTCATCAGAGATAATAATGGTAAAACTGGTACTGTTTCAGTAACAGTTGCACACTAAGTCTTTTTTTGATATAATAGACTAATAATACAAGGGCGGCGCTAAAAACAGCGCCGCCCTTGTATTATATTTAAACGCCAAAGTTCGAATATCAAACAAAGACAATATTTTTACAGACTACAAAAATTATCTCTATCGTGCTTCTATCTTATTTTCGATACAGTCTTGTCTTTTTATTGGTGCTTGTTTCAACTAGATCATCGGCACAAAATGACTCTACAGTAAACAATGGCATTCAAGTAAGCCTATTGACCTGCGGTGCGGGTCCTGAAATTTATAGTGTTTTCGGACATACCGCAGTGCGCATCGTAGATAGCAATTCTGGCACAGACATGGTATACAACTACGGGACATTTGATGGCTATGATGAAAATTTTGAACTAAAATTTATGCAAGGCAAACTTTTGTATTACATCTCGGAAGAAACCTATGACGATTTTATTTCGATGTACCAAATGGAGGGCCGCTGGGTAGAAGAGCAAATACTGAACACCACGGAAAATGAAAAAAGACAAATTCAAGATTACTTGCTAAACAATATGCTACCTGAAAATAGAGCTTATAAATATGATTTCTTTTTTGATAATTGCGCCACAAGAATAAGAGACATTTTTACTCAAACTCACGGCGACGCCTTTCAATATCCAAACGTTTTACCTAGCGAAAAACAACTAACTTTCAGAGATATTATCAACAGATACCTTGTCAACAACCCTTGGGAAAGATTTGGTATCAACATACTGTTGGGGAGCAAAATAGACCAAAACATGTCCAATGCTCAAATAATGTTTTTACCAGATTTTCTGCAAGATGGTATTGAAGGCGCTACATTACATGGGAAACAATTTGCTGAGAGAAAAAACAGAATAGTTAACGAGGCAAATAGTAATCTACCTGCAGACAATACAATCTGGATGGTGATGCTAGGACTTTTAGCATTCACGATTATGGGGCAAGCAATTCCTAGATTAAAAATACTTGGGGCTATAATGACCAATTTAATTTTGATAATAACTGGCTTACTGGGTCTGCTCATCCTTATTATGTGGTTTGCAACTGACCATCAAACCTGCGCCAACAACTTCAATTTATTATGGGCGTTACCCACCAATTTATTGTTCGTTTTTCGTAAGAAACAATATAAGTATGCACTTATAGCCATCTTGCTCATAATGGGTTCTTTATTACTCCATCTTGTAAAAGTGCAACAAATGCTACTTCCAGAGATGATACCATTGTTACTAATGCTACTCATCACTTTTGCCAATATTTACAAAAAACAAAGAAATAAAGCTGAGTCTAATGCAAAAAATACAATTAAAGGATAAAACTTTCAAGCAAATAACCTACTACAAAACGGGTAATGGACCTGCTCTGTTATTAGTTCACGGCTTTCCTGCAAATGTTTTTTTGTGGAGACATTTAATTCCCGAACTATCAAAAAACTATACCATCCTATTACCTAATTTTTTTGAGGAAAAAGGCGATTGGCTTATAGAAGGGAAGACCTCAATGGCCCAACTGGCTAGTGCATTCAACGATATTTTAGAAAATGAGCACCTACCAAATGTACTCTTAGCAGGGCATTCAATGGGAGGCTATATGGGCTTGGCATTTGCAGAGAGATATCCAGAAAAACTAGTGGGCTTATCATTAATACACTCCTCTGCTTTGGCCGATGATGAATCGAGAGCCGAAGGGAGAAGAAAAACAGTAAAAATTCTTGAAAATGGAGGCAAAGCTCCTTTTTTAAAAATGATGGTTCGTGCTTTATTTCCCGAAAACTTCAACAAATCACATCCTGAAGTAGTTGCCCGACAAACAGAAGAAGCCATTGCTGTAGAAGATGAAAGTCTAATTGCCTTTTATAGAGCCATTATGGAAAGAAATGACACCACACACATTACTCGTGTGGCAAAATTTCCCATTCAAAATATAATTGGGCTAAAAGACAGCCTCGCCAACCCCAAAAAAGAAATAGCCGGAGAAAATCTATCATTCATTAACTTTGTTAGTGCCTATGAAAACGAAGGACACATGGCAATGCTCGAAAATCCTCAGGCTTTGCTACAAGACTTAAATCGTTTTGCCTCTTTTTGCTGGCAGAGACATTTGTAAACAAACATGAAAAAACTACTTCAAATATTTCCAGCCTTACTGTTGGTGATACTTTTACTCAGCAGCAGTCAACCGGTGAATGCCACACATATTGTGGGTGGAGAAGTAACTTATGTTTGTCTTGGAGGAAACACTTATCGATTTACTATTACGGCCTATCGAGATTGCATTGGAGGGATTGCAAATGCTATTTCAGAGGACAATCCGGCCTTCTTTGCGATATATACCACACAAGGTGCTAGGGTATTAATTGACAGTATTAAAACGAATAGCGGTGGTGAAATTGTACCACCAAATTTTAAAAATGACTGTGTGACCAATCCTCCGAATACATGTCTTAACAAGATTGTTTTTGAACGAACCGTCACTTTAGACAACACAAATGTTGGTTACAAAATAGTGTACCAAAGATGCTGCCGAAACGCATCTATTATCAACATTTTCGACCCTAGTAGTGTTGGGGCAACTTATTCTTGTATTATACCACCGCTCTCATCAGCTGCTTGTAACAACAGTGCTAGATTCAAAAATTTCCCACCCCAAATAATCTGTGTCAATAACCCAATAGTTTACGATCATAGCGCTATTGACCCAGATGGAGACTCTCTTACTTATGAATTTTGTCAAGCTTTTGATGGAGGAACAAACTCCAATCCAAAGCCACTTCCTCCATTATTTAACACCAGCCCACTTACTTACAGACCTCCTTACTCGGCTAGCACACCTATGGCCGGTAGCCCAAGGATACAAATCAATCGAAATACAGGTGTTATTACTGGTACCCCAACGCTACAAGGACGATATGTGGTTAGCGTTTGTTGTAACGAATGGCGAAATGGCACTATCATCAATACAGTAACAAGAGAGTTTCAATTTGTAGTAACCAATTGTTCAAAAGCGGTTGTGGCAGACATTCCACAATACTCTAATGAATTCAACACTTACATTGTCAATTGTAAAGATCTTAATGTAAAATTCGACAACTTAAGCAAGGGAGGAACAACCTATCATTGGGATTTTGGTGTGAAAGAATTAAACAATGACACCTCTAACGCATTTTCACCAACATTTACTTATCCAGATTCAGGAACCTACGTGGTAACACTTTATGTCAATAAAGGCACCACTTGTTCGGACAGTATTTCACGTTTTGTGAAAGTCTATCCTAGACTGATTTCTAAATATGACGCGCCTACAGAAGTATGTCCAGGTGACACTGTCAACTTTGTAGATTTATCTACCTCTACTTATGCCATCAATAAATGGTTGTGGAATTTCGATGATAATTCTCCTATTGATACCAACCAAAACACCAAACACGTTTTTCGCTTTGGAGGTTTGTATAACGTAGGTCTGATTACTATGAATGAGCAAGGTTGCGTGGATACGCTTTTCAAAAAAATATTGGTTGACCCATTTAAACCCTTTACCGGAAATGACACCACAATTGTCAAAGGCGAAAAAATCAACTTTAACCCGTCGGACAATGGTAGCTATGCTTGGCAACCATCCACTTACCTCAGCAATCCCAATATTTATAACCCTACAGGACACTTTGTTGATACCGGCACTTTTACTTATATAATTAGAGTAGTAAGCAACACGGGTTGCATTGCCTTTGACACTATTAACATTCGTGTACTCGGCAACCCTTATATTGCAGTCCCAAATGCTTTTACGCCAAATGGCGATGGCAAAAACGATGTATTCAGACCCTTATTAGTAGGTTATCAAAGCGTGCGCTATTTCAGAATTTACAACCGTTATGGCGAAGAAATGTTTAGTACAACCAATATTAATGACGCTTGGGATGGCACTTTCAATGGTCAGAACCAAGAGTTGGGTACTTATTATTGGATGCTAGGCGTGAAAGACAGATTCGGACAAGATTTTGACAAAAAAGGAGATGTCATACTTATCCGATAACGCTATATCAAGTATTTAATCGAAAATTTTATTCTAATTCTGATTTAGGATTTTTTTATAGCTATACTATTCTATACATCCGAATTCCCTATTTAAAACTTTTGCTTGTCTAAATTTGTGTTTTAAATACTAACACAATGAGCGTAACAAAAAAAGTACAACAAATATTAGCGCCTGCACCTGCACATATGGTTGGTGATGGCTTCAAGGTTCATAATTTTTTTCCAAATGGTTACAATATCAGCAACAGAAGAATGAGTCCTTTCTTTATGCTGGATTATAATGCCAAAATGGAATTACCACCAAGCGACACGCCACGTGGTGTGGGCGTTCACCCACATCGGGGTTTCGAAACGGTAACGATTGCTTATCACGGTAGTGTGGCACACGGAGACAGTTATGGCAACAGCGGAATTATCGGCCAAGGCGAAGTACAATGGATGACTGCTGCTTCAGGCATTTTACACAAAGAATACCACGAGGAAAATTTTAGTAAAACCGGTGGTCTTTTCCAAATGGTGCAGCTATGGGTAAACCTGCCTGCCAAAGACAAAATGAGCACCCCAAAATATCAGGGGATTACTAAAGAAATGATGCAGGCCTCTACCTACACTTTTGAAGGTGGAACAGTTGAAGTCATTGCCGGAAATTATCAAAATACGAAAGGGGCAGCAAGCACTTTTACACCTATAGAATTATATAATCTACGCCTGAAAAAAGGAGCTGTACTGGAATTTGATTTCCCGGCCCAATACAATACCGGATTTTTGATGATTGAAGGAAGCGCTAAACTGAATGATGCTGAAACTGCACCACAAGATCATTTTGCCCTCTTTACCAACGAAGGGACACATATCAAGCTTGAAGCCCTAGAAGACGCTGTGGTATTGGTGCTCAGTGGCGAACCGATTAATGAACCGATTGCGAGTTATGGCCCATTCTTGATGAACACACAAGATGAGCTGCAACAAGCCGTGAAAGATTACAATAGTGGGAAGTTTGGTATTTTAAAAGATTAATAATAACTTTAGGATGATGTATTATTTTCAATTAATATGATATAAAAACACCTATCCTAAAACTTATTTTACCATGAAAAACAAATGTTTACTTATTGTTGCCTTCGTTTTAATATCTATTAATTCATATGCTCAGTGGGAAGAATTGGGAGGAGCCTTATCTATAAGGCTAACCCATTCGAGCTCCAGACCGGAAATGTATGGCTTAGCTACGGATGATTCTGGAAATGTTTATGCATCGGGTATTATTGATAATGCCTCAGGATTTTATTATGTCACCAAGTATGATAGAAAATTAAAAGTTTGGTCAGAATTAGGTGATGCAGCATCAGGAGGCACACCTTTGAAAGCAAATAATTCAATCACAAAAATAGCTACAGACCATCTCGGTAATGTTTATGCTACAGGCTTTTTTACTAATAGCATGGGCAATACTTACATTGCTAAATGGGAAAAAGCTACTAATGCCTGGATAGCATTAGACACACTCATACCTGGAGAAAATATAGTAGTCGACAAATCAAACAATGTTTACACAAACGCTTATGATGCAACATTAAAGGAAGATTACATTGCTAAGTGGGATGGTACTAAATGGAGTAAGTATGGCACATCAATTGGCAAAGTAACAACAGGTCTTTTTACTGGAGGCATTTCAAAAATTGCAATAGACGATTCTAATAAGATTTATGCGCTAATGAGATCATTTATTGTGATCAATAATGGTATTAAATGGACAGATACAATAGAGTTATCAGGACCATATATAAATGCGACATCCCAGATATATGCGATGGCAATAGATCCTGATAGAAACATTTATTTAGGTGGGAAGATACCTGATCCATCTGGTCTAAGTTCTGTAAATGTTTTCAAATTAGATACCAAAACTAAATTTTTTGATAAATTATCACATAAAACTCCACCTTTTACTTTTTTCGCAGGATCTGATATTGTAAATACAATTGTATCAATTAGTTCAACTGAAGTATATGTTGGCGGAATGTCTTTACATGATGCTACACCATTAATCCAAGTTATTAAATGGAGCAAAACCACAGATAATTGGAGTGTGGTAGGCAATGCAGGTGATATTTTAGTTGGTAATACAAATGCCATATTGATAGACACAAGTGACAAAAGAAATGATTTATTAACGGTAGGTAGATTATTTAATTCATCTATTGGCGGCATGAATGTTGACCAATTTATTGGACATTATAAGCACAATTGTAATACATATTTTACCATAGTGCCTACTGCAATACCCCATTCCTATACCTTAACAAATTATTGCTATGGTACTGGAAAAATTAATTACAAATGGAACTGGGGAGATGGCTCGCCATTAGACACAGGTGCAACACCAACCCACATTTATTCCAGTGCAGGTATTTATCAAATATGTGTAGAGATTACCGATAGCCTAGGTTGTAGCAGCTCCTATTGCACACCTAAACACTCATATTTAGCAAAGGCTACTGGAATGATCTCTGTAAATGTTGTAAAAGGAATTTTACCTGCTTCTAAAATTGATGAGGTTAAAACCACAATTGAAGAAATCAATGTATATCCCAACCCAACAAACAATCATATCGTTGTTTCCGGAAAAGGCATTGAAAAAGAGATTCAGATAAAAATATTAGACCTCTTAGGAAAAGAAGTGCTTACTGACGATATCTTCCTGCAAAATGGAATATATAGGAAAGAATTCAACCTGATGAATTTACAATCAGGACTATATTTCGTCCACCTTAAATCCTCAGAAATTTCCAAAACAATAAAAATTTATAAAAACTAAATATTGCTTAATTGTGGATAATTCAACACTATCCTAGCGCAAGATTTTTTGTTACTTTGTAGTCCTGTAAAACATTTTTTGCAGGACTAATTTTTTTGCAATTCGATGAAGTTTTCTCACCTCCACAATCATACCCAATACTCTCTACTCGATGGTGCTTCGAGTATTTCGCGCCTCTTTGCCAAAGCCACAAAAGATGAAATGCCTGCACTCGCCATCACCGACCACGGTAATATGTTTGGGGTATTTGATTTTGTAGCACAAGCCTGGAAAAAAACCAAGGTGGTGGGCAAAACAGAAGAAGGGAAAGATATCTTGGAGCCTGTCGTAAAGCCCATTGTAGGTTGCGAATTTTATATGGTGGAAAATCGCCACAAGCGCCAATTTACCAAAGAAGAAAAAGACAAACGTTACCACCAATTATTACTTGCCAAAGACGAAGTGGGCTACAAAAATCTAGTGAAGCTTTGCTCGCTGGGCTATATGGAAGGACTGTATGGAAAGTATCCGCGTATCGATAAAGAAATATTACTGCAACACCACGAAGGGCTGATTGCTACTACTTGCTGCCTCGGTGCCGAAGTGCCCCGCACTATCCTAGAGCATGGCGAAGAAGCAGGCGAAAAAGTGTTCAAATGGTGGTTGGATTTGTTTGGCGAAGATTATTATGTAGAGTTTCAGCGTCACGACATCCCCGACCAATTGAAGGTGAATGAAGTGTTGGTAAAATTTGCCCGTAAATATCGTGTGCCCATTATCGCCTCCAACGATTCGCATTATGTAGATGTAGAAGATTACAATGCCCACGACATTTTGTTGTGCATCAACACGGGTGAGAAGCAAGCCACCGAAAAGATGAAAGATTTTGGTGACGATGATATTAATGCTGGTAAAAAGCGGTTTGCTTTTTACAACGATCAATTTTATTTCAAGACCACGGACGAAATGTCCAACCTTTTCCACGACCTGCCCGAAGCCATTGACAATACGGGTATGATTGTGGACAAAGTAAAACCTTTGAAATTGGAGCGCGATATTTTATTACCCCATTTTAAAGTACCCCAAAAATTCAACGACGACCAGGATGCCTACCTCGAGCACATCACCTGGGAAGGCGCCAAAGAACGTTATAAAGAAATTACTGCCGAGGTAGAAGAGCGCATCAAGTTTGAGCTGTTCACCATACGCACAATGGGTTTTGCAGGATACTTCCTCATCGTGTCCGACTTTATCAAAGCAGGGCGAGATATGGGCGTGTTCATTGGTCCGGGGCGTGGTTCGGCAGCGGGTTCGGCAGTGGCCTATTGTATTGGCATCACCAATATCGACCCCATTAAATACAATTTGCTGTTTGAGCGTTTCCTCAATCCCGACCGTAAATCGATGCCCGATATTGATACGGACTTTGACGATTCGGGACGACAAAAAGTGATTGATTATGTGGTAGACAAATACGGGAAAAACCAAGTGGCGCATATTGTCACCTATGGTACAATGGCCGCCAAAAGCAGTATCAAAGACGTGGCTCGGGTAATGGATTTGCCCTTGGCAGAAGCCAATGCCTTGGCAAAATTAGTGCCTGAAAAGCCAGGCATTTCTTTGAAACGAATGCTGCACGCACCTTTTGATGTTTCGACCAAAGATGAAAAAAGCCTGAAAGAAAAAGAAGATTTGAGTGAAGAGTTTTTGGTGGGCGTACGTCAGCTCAGAGAAATATATGCTGATGACAGTAGCCCAATGGGCGCCATTCTCCACGAAGCTGAGAAGCTTGAAGGTTCTGTGCGCAATACGGGTATTCACGCCGCAGGTATCATTATTGCCCCGAGTGATTTGAGTGATTTGCTGCCCGTAAGTACGTCCAAAGAAGTGAACCTACTCATCACACAATACGAAGGTACAGTCATTGAAAATGCAGGGGTAATCAAGATGGACTTTTTGGGATTGAAAACCCTTTCTATCCTCAAAGATGCACTTGAATTAATTAAACTCAATTATGGCATCAGCATTGATATTGATAACATTCCGCTAGATGATGCAAAGACTTATGAATTGTATCAGCGTGGAGATACCAATGGTACTTTTCAGTTTGAAAGCCCCGGAATGCAAAAACATTTGCGCGACCTCAAGCCCGATAAATTTGCCGACCTGATTGCGATGAATGCCTTGTACCGTCCGGGCCCTATCCAATACATCCCCAACTTTATTAAGCGTAAGCACGGCCTGGAAGATATCACTTATGACCTTCCCGAAATGGAAGAATACCTTGCCGATACGTATGGCATTACCGTGTATCAGGAGCAGGTGATGTTGCTGTCGCAAAAAATTGCAGGCTTCTCGAAAGGGGATGCAGATGTTTTGCGTAAAGCAATGGGTAAAAAAGATCGCAAGACCCTGGACAAAATGAAGAGCCAATTTGTGGATGGTGCCACAGCTAAAGGACATCCAGCCGATAAGTTAGAAAAAATATGGACCGACTGGGAAGCCTTTGCGCAATATGCATTCAACAAATCGCACTCTACCTGCTATGCGATGGTAGCCTATCAAACGGCTTATCTCAAAGCACACTACCCCTCGGAATATATGGCCGCAGTGCTCAATAATGCGAGCAGTATTGATAAGATTACTTTCTTTATGGAAGAGTGCCGTAGTATGGGATTGAATGTACTTGGACCAGACATTAATGAATCGCTCAAAGGATTTGCCGTCAACAAAGAAGGCGTCGTTCGTTTCGGGATGGGCGCTATCAAAGGCGTTGGAGAAGCAGCTGTAGAAGATATTTTATCTGAAAGAAAAGCGAATGGACCATTTGCCAATATTTTCGATCTGGTGAAACGTGTGAATCAAAGAACAGTGAATAAGAAATCGATTGAGAATTTAATATTGGCAGGAGGCTTCGACAGTTTTAAAGAAATGCATCGAGCACAGTATTTTCATACCCCTGCTGGTGAACAAGTCAATAATTTGGAACGCATTATTCGCTTTGGCAACCAATACCAGGCCGACGCGCAAATGAATACCAACAGTTTGTTTGGGGCTATGGCGATGCCTGATGTAAAGCCACCTGAAATACCTAATTGCGAGCCTTGGCTGTTGCCAGAGTTATTAGAAAAAGAAAAAGAAGTTGTGGGCATCTACTTAAGTGCACACCCATTGGATGGCTATAAATTTGAAATGGAAAACTATGGTTTTTCTCCCATTAACGACCTTGAAAACCGCAAAAACCGTACGGTACGAATTGCTGGATTTGTGTCGGATGCCAAAGAATTGTACACCAAGAAGGGCGACTTATACAGCCGTTGTGTGCTCAACGATTATAGCGGCAAAATGGAATTGACCTTTTGGAAAGAAAACCACGTCAAATATGGTGATTACCTTAAAGACAATCAAAAAATAATGATAACAGGTACTTATGCCGAAAATCGTTTTCGGCCAGGTGTATGGGAGTTTCAGGTGCAAAGTATTGTTTTGCTAGAGCAAGTGCGCAAGATGCTCACCAAGAAAATAGCGATGCGTTTGCCATTGCATAAATTAACACCCGAGACGGTACAATTTTTTGCAGAGAATTTTCAAAAAAACCCTGGCAATACAGAATTTAGTATTCAAGTAGCCGACCTCACTACGATGCAAAATATTGGCTTGCGCAGTGGTGGTGCCAAATTGCAACTGAATGATGAATTAGTAACCTATTTAAACGAGCACGACTATATTGAATATTCGGTAGAGGTTAACTAATAGAGAATTAGAACCATTGCAAAAGAATTAACAGATAGAAAAAGGCAATGTGAATATTAACGAAACAAAAAGTATTGCAATGAACAAAAAGACTAATTTTACACTCTTAAATTTTTCATTTTAATCATTTTAAAAACATAAAAAATGGCAGCTGTATATACTGATGCAAATTTTCAAACAGAAGTGTTAAACGCCGACCGTCTAACGGTGGTAGATTTTTGGGCTCCTTGGTGTGGTCCTTGCTTGGCTCTTGGCCCAACCATTGACGCAATAAGCACAGAATACGCTGACAAAATAAATGTTGGCAAGGTTAATGTGGATGAAAATCCAAACGTGTCAATGGAGTATGGCATTACGAGCATTCCTTGTGTATTGTTTATCAAAGACGGAAAAGTGGTTGATAAACAAGTTGGTGCTGCTCCAAAATCAGCTTATGACAAAAAAATCCAACAACACGCATAGTTTTTTTCTTTGTTTTTAATTAACCAATAGGGCTGTTCTAAAATTGAGCAGCCCTATTGACTTTTATTAAAAGCAGAAATCTTCAAGGAGGATTTTGCCACGCTATTTTACCTTAATGAGGCAGCCATCGCCATAGCTCAAAAATCTAAAATCGTGGTTCAAGGCATAATCATAAATTTCTTTCCAATCATCACCCACCAAGGCAGCAACCAATAATAATAAGGTAGAATTGGGCTGATGAAAATTGGTCACCAAAGCCTTGACTATTTTTAATTGATAAGCTGGGGCTATCAATATTTGTGTTCGGGTAATCAGCTTTTCCAATTGTTGCACTTTCATCCAGTTGAGTACACATTGCAAAGATGTTTTTACATCAATATCTGCCTTTAATTCATAGGGATCCCATTGCGAAATGGCATTACCCTCCCAATCAATAGGCATTCCGTGATAAAGTTTAAGACCCAACCAATAAAGGCTTTCGAGACTACGCATGGAGGTAGTGCCCACAGCAACTACTTCGTCAACCTTGTCCATTAATTTTTCTAAAAACGAAAACGAAATCTCTATCCATTCGGCATGCATTTCGTGTTCGCCAATTTTTTCTGATTTGACTTGCTTAAAAGTTCCTGCCCCAACGTGTAAGATCAAAAAAGCTTGTTGTATATCCTTAGCTTCAAACTCTTTAAAAATATGTTCTGTAAAATGCAAACCGGCAGTTGGAGCGGCTACGCTACCCTCTTCTTTGGCATAAATGGTTTGGTACCTTTCTTTGTCTTCGTTTTGCATTTCTCGATGCAAATAAGGAGGCAAAGGCACTTTGCCAATTGATTGCAATACCTCTGCAAAATTGATGGAGCTATCGCTCCATTTTAAATGAATCAAAAAAACGGCTTCATGCCTCTCTACTAAATGAGCTTCAAGTGTAATACCCAAAGCATCATCTTCCAAAAAAAGCAAGGTATCTTTCTTCCATTTGTTAGCACCACCCACCAAACATCGCCAATACACCTCTCCTTTTTGGGTCATTGCCGTTTGCATATCCAGATAACGCTCATCTGGCTCCAAACAAAAGATTTCGATACTTGCCCCTGTTGGTTTTTGAAACAACAATCGTACTTGTACTACTTTGGTCTGATTAAATACCACAAGAGAATCTGCAGGTAAATATTCGGAGATATTTCGATACACGTCTTCACAAAGAATACCTTTTTCGTACACTAGTAATTTAGAAGAATCTCGTTCTTCTTTCGGAAACTGCGCAATTTTTTCGTCAGGCAGTTTATAAGTATAGTCCTCTATTCTTAGTTCTTTGGGATGCATATAAAAAACAATGACTTAACCAATATTGGTGATGCTGATACCGGTGGTTTTTCGATACAGGTCTATGGCAAAAAGATCCGTCATACCAGCAATAAAATCTACTACAGATTGTACATTTTGATACAATTGAGTTTCATTAGTCACATCAATTGGGAATTGTCTTGGAATCAACAAAAGTAATTTTTCTGATTTGGCTTCTTGCGGGTGTAAGACTGCATGGATGAAATCTTTGAGTAAATGACCAATGATATGAAATCCACTTAATTCAATTTCTACTACTGCTTTATGATTATAGATATTATTGTAAGAAAAAGTATTGATTTCGTGTATTAACTTTTGTTGCGGCTCGGGCAAATAGGCAAGTAGATCTTTATCTAATTCGCCATTCAACAAAGCAGCTTCATGCTCCATAAACAGTTCCGCCATTTTCCCAATCATCAGCCCGATCCAATTTGCCCGGATGAATTGAGCTTTTTGGTTGGGGTCATTGATACGCGTCAATTTCTCTTCAATTTTACTCCTACCATTATAGCCATCTGTATCTTCAAAAAAAGGAAGCAACAGTGATTTAAATGTTTCAAGCGAAACAATACCTAATCGATGGGCATCTTCAAGGTCAATTACCCTATAACAAATATCATCAGCAGCTTCTACCAAATACACAAATGGATGTCGGGCAAAAACCTGATTTTCAATTTGAGGAATGCCTAAAGTGTTGGCAATTGTTTGGTAGGTACTTTTTTCGGAATCAAAGAAACCCGACTTTTTAAAAGAAATGCCTTTACCTTTTTTAAAACCTTTTTCGGAACTACAAGGATATTTAACTATAGACGCCAGAGTCGTAAAAGTAAGTCTATAGCCGCCATCCTCTGGCTCATCAAAATTGTGCGTGAGGGTGCGCAGGGCATTACTGTTACCTTCAAATTTTTGAAAATCTAACAGTTGGTTTCTAGTTAAATTTTCTTCTAATCGTATTTTATCCGCCCCACTAATAGTTGAAAAAAATTCGCGTATGGCATCTTCACCAGAATGACCAAATGGAGGATTACCTATGTCGTGCGCCAAACAAGCCGAAGCAATAACATAAGCTAATTCGTGGCGATAAAATTCTATCGTTTCTGCACTTAAATTAGAGAGCTTTGCTGCAATTTTCTCGCCCACCATTTTACCTAGCGAGCGCCCAACTGAGGCTACCTCTAAACTATGGGTCAAACGGTTGTGAACAAAAACGGGCCCTGGCAATGGGAATACCTGAGTTTTATTTTGCAATCTTCTGAAAGCCGAAGAAAAAATAATCCTGTCATAATCCCTCATATAAGAATTACGGGCCTGATCCGGATTGCGAACTTTTGATTCCGACTCTCCGGTACGACGTGGCGTAAACAGCGTTTCCCAATTCATCTTCATTATTATTGCCCCTTATTTTTCAAGATTTTTTCTGTAGCCAAAAGATTGCCAGATTGATCTCTGACTTGCAAAATATAAACCCCGTTAGCCAAATTTTTCAAATCAATTGCCGTATCATTTTGCTGACGAAGCAAAATTTTCCCCACCACATCACTTAATATTAATACAACAGACTCATTTGATTCTACAAAAAGAAAATCAGCACATGGATTCGGATAAATTTTGAAACTAGTAGGTGCTGCTTCACGGATACTCAAACCTTGAACTGTCCATAATTCTGATTTGTTTGTACAACCATTTTCGTTAGCTACCTCCACTTCATACTTACCATCAAAAGAAATCGAATAAGCTGCTGAAGTAGCGCCTGTAATGGCTTTCCCATTTCTGAACCATTGGTAAGTAGTATATACGGGTGCAACCGACAGAACCGTTCCCGACTGATTAATCACAGGCATTTCCACAGGACTAAAAGTGTTGACGATGGAGGAGTTGGAGGTAACCACACAACCTTGGCTATTGGTAACTCTTAGCTGGTAGTTGCCCTTTGTATTGACGATAATACTATAACTTGAATCTCCAAGCAACACTCCGTCTTTTATCCATTGATAAGCATATCCTGCACCAAGGCTACTTGAAGAAAATAATTTAATACTCACTCCATCGCAGATATTAACATCGGTTGGATTAATTGTCGTCTTTGTAAAACTAGAATCAATATCCACCAATACACTAGCAGTGTCGTTACAATTTGGCGCATTGCTCACAATCACCCGATACATACCGGCATCCACAACGTCAACACTATCAGCAGTTGCACCGGCAATATTAGTTGTACCAGACTGCCATTGAAAATTAATACCATAGGGTGAAACTACAGATTTCAAATTCAGTTTCGAACCTTTACAAACATAAAATTTCGGGGCAGTGGATGCAGTAATCGTCACAGTAGGTTTTGTATTTGTACTTACCAATAGGCTTGCTCTTGGGCTTTCACAAGAAAAAGAATTGGTTTGGCTCACATAATAGATAACAGTGCCATCGACATTGGTAGAAGGGATTGGTGCCGTTGTCTCCGCTGCGCCTCCTGAGGCTACCGTGTACCATTTCAAATTTATTCCTGCGGCAGTTAAAGCTACAGGTGTTGCATTTAAACAATATCGTACATCAGTTACTGCAGGGGCAGAAGGTGTTGGGTTGACAAATACCCTAATTTCAGATCTCGGGCTTTCGCAACTAGCTGTTCCTTGGCTGACATAATAAGTTGTGCTGCCAACAATCGCAGTATTAGGGGTTGGCGCCGTTGCCGAACCTGAACCTCCAGTTGCAGCAGAGTACCACAAAAGAGGAGCGCCTGTGGCAGTCAACGCAGGAGCTGTTGCTCCTTGGCAATAAACCAAAGAACCAGTAACGAGCGGAGCAGAAGGTGAGGCCACTACATTCACCACAATGGCGGCACGAGGACTCTCTCCGCATACCGAAGATTGAGTAACATAATAAGTGGTAGTACCCAATACAGCTACCGAAGGGGTAGGAGCAGTTGTGCTGCCTATACCACCAGTTGCGGTAGTGTACCATTTTAAAGAAGTACCGATAGCAGTCAACGCGGAAGGGGTAGTACCACTACAAAAAGTCAGTGGACTAGTAACGATGGGAGCTGAGGGTACCGAAACCGAATTGCAGATAAACCGAATCCGATTGTTTAATTCGTCGGCGATAAAAACGTTATTAAATTTATCTACAAACACACCCTTTGGATTGGCCAATTGTGCAGCAGTAGCCACAGCGCCATCGCCAGAATATCCCAAAACACCCGTACCTGCAATGGTACTGATGACGCCCGTAGAAACAGTAATTTTTCTGATTTTATTGTTGTTAAAATCTGAAAAATATACATTGCCCAATTTATCTAAACTAATGCTGTAAGGTCGGTTTAACTGTGCCGAGATTGCCGCACCTCCATCACCTGCCGAGCCAACAGTGCCAGTGCCAGCAATCGTAGAAATGACTCCCGTACTAGCGGTCACTTTTCTAATTCTATTGTTAGAAGCATCGGTGATGTACAGATTGTCTGATGCGTCCAAAGCGACACTAAAGGGTTGGTATAACCTTGCAGCGGTAGCAGCACCACCATCGCCCGAAAAACCAGGCGATGTAGTACCGGCAACCGTTGAAATAAAACCAGTACTTGCCGTCACCTTTCGGATACAATGGTTAGAGACATCTGCTATATACAAATTACCATTTGTATCAACTGTAATATCATAGGGAGAATAAAGCCTCGCTGCAGTGGCAGCGCCACCGTCTCCGCTGTAGCCTGCAGTACCCGTACCCGCTACTGTAGATATCAAACCAGTGGAAGCCGTTATTTTGCGAATACAATGATTACCCACATCCGATACATAAATATTACCTTCTTTATCTAGGGCAATACCGATAGGCGAACTAAATCGGGCAGACAAGGCAGCACCTCCATCGCCAGAATAACCAACAGTACCCGTACCAGCAATCGTACTAATTACCCCCGTAGTAGCAGTGATTTTTCTGATTCTATGCCCTGCAGCATCGGCAATATACACATTACCAAAAGTATCTACCGCGATATCTTGCGGCCCGCTTAGCCTTGCAGCAGTAGCTGCAGACCCATCACCACTGAACCCAAAAACTCCGGTACCTGCTACCGTCGAAATATTTTGGGCATTGAGCTTTGCGAAAATGAAAAAAGCAACTAAGCTCAAAGCAAATTTTAATGTTTTCATAGAATAAGGTAAAATAAACCATCTGTTCTTAATCGAACAGAACAACAATAATCGAATACGCAATTTAGGGATTAGCGCACAAACGAAATGATAAGATTTTCTATAGTACAATTATCCATTCTTACCCTCTAGCATTGGTACAAACTCAAAATTACCTAGTTCTTCGGTCACCACTTGGTGATCCATTCCCTTGGTTATTTTCAACATTTTTTGACCATTATCATTGCCTACAGGGATAACAAAAATGCCCCCTGGCTTTAATTGTTCGATGAGTTTTTCGGGAATATAAGGAGCACCTGCCGTAACAATAATCTTATCGAAAGGTGCATAAGAAGCCAAACCGATGTAGCCATCTCCATAAAAACGCTTGATAGTGGCGTATTTCTTGATGTAAAAAAACTTGTTGACATAGTCATAAAGCTCGCGCTGACGCTCAATACTGAATACCTGCGCACCCATTTCGGCCAACACACAAGATTGATAAGCCGAGCCTGTACCGATTTCCAACACCTTATCAAATTTTTTAATCTCCAAAAGTTCGGTCTGAAAAGCGACAGTGTAGGGGTGCGAGATAGTTTGCTTGGCCAATATCTGAAAGGCGCGGTCTTCGTAGGCAATACGTTCAAAAGCTGTGTCTAGAAAAAAATGTCGGGGTACGGTGTTGATTGCGGTCAGCACTTTTTCGTCCTTAATTCCTTTTTTGCGCAAGCTTTCTACCAGCTGTGCGCGCAATCCTTTGTGTAAATAAGAGTCTTCTTGTGGTTTGCTTTGTAGCATGATGCTGCAAAATTAAAAAGGGATGGGACAATAAAGAAATTGATTTGGGCAACTAGGAAGATATTATTTTTTAAAATTCACCACCAAACCCACACCAACATAATTCGTTGGTGTAATGACTGGCCGGAATTGCAAAGACAAGTCTTTTGAAATATCAAAATTACGCAAATGGGCACCAGCTATGGCTTCCATGATTTGGCCAGCATAACCAATAACAGTAAACACCACCATCATATCCATGTTCTGCTTGGCCTCATCTTGGTATTGTTTAATAGCCGCTGTAGATAATATGCCTTGAAATTCGTCTTTACTATTGGCTTCGTCGGCAATGCGAGATACATATGCTTTTCTGTAGCGTTGGTATTCATTATTGCGTTTGATAACCATATAAACGGTTGTACCCATAGCAGCATAGACAATGGGCATTTTCCAATATTGACGGTTGTAGCACTGACCAAAGCCTGGCACTAAAGCAGAAAACAAACCAGCTCGTTTGGGGTCGGGCTCAAATTTCTTTTTAGAAACAGAATCCTTTTTCAGCACAGCACTTGTGTCGGGCTTGGGTACAAAGTCGTTCGGCAAACTGTCTTGTGCAGCAGTGTGCAAAGAAGTGAGACAAAACAAAAATGTAATTAGTGCTAAAACAAGTCGCATCGCTGGTAGATATTTGCAAAAATAAGCGGACTGTACTGGGATAAAAAATTATTCTCGAATCTTACTACTAAAGTTAAAGCGGCTTTAACGGCATAAGTATGTCCATCAATAGCTTGATTTCTTCAGCTTTTTCTTCTTCTTTGTTGTAACTAAAACATAAACTCAAATCTTCTAACATCCGATGCACAATTTGCACCGCAGACTGCGACTCGTAATAGGCAGGGTCGCTAGAGTCGGCCTGAATTTTGTGCATATAAAACTCTACATCATTTTGGGTGTAAATCATGCCATTTGTGGGGTCAATAAAAAAACTGATTTGACGAAGTGCATCATTGCCTTTGGTATAAAAATGTTGCAAAGTATCTACATAAGCCAACAAAAACTGCCTCGGAATCGCCACTGCAAAGATGGGAATGTCTAATAATTCGGCAAGAGCGATGTACAAAATACCCAAGCTGAAGACATTACCTTGTTTGCTTTCAAGCATCTTGTTCACAAAAAAACGTTCGGGCTTTTGCTCTGACAATTCGTGACCCACAAGTTTATAATAGTTGTAAAGGATGCCATTAAAAGTATTAACCTTTTCAATAGGGGTAAGATAATTGTTCAACTCCAACCACAGATTCCTGCGTATTTGATCAAATTGAGTCAGCAAAAAAGGGATGTTCAAATCGGGATATTGATACTTCGCTACAATTATAGCGCCGCGCAACAATTCAGGATGATCAGAATTGACCCAATCCGATAATTCCTTTTGCAAATCTTTGAAATGCACTCTACGAATCAACTGAGCAATACGCTCCTGCACCGACTCGTCTTCGGTGGTTTCCCAAAGATGTTCCAAACTCGGAACAATCTCTTTGCCGTAATACAACAATTGATTGGCGACGGTATCAAAAACCTCAAAATCGGGGTCATCCAAAAGCTGAAACAATGCTTGTATTTCTTTCTGCGGTAACAAATTTGCTATTGTTATTTTTGAGGTACTAACTTTTCTTTTTGGCTACTGTTTTCTTTTTGGGTGCCGCCGATGCAGCTTTTTTCACCACTTCTTTTTTGATGGCCACTTTTTTGGTTGCCGATTTTTTGGTCGCCGCTTTTTTACTTTTCTTTTCAAAAGCGTCGGGCACTTGCGCCACAATCATCTTCTTTACTTCATCCAAAGAAATATTTTGCAACTCCTCATCGGTAAATTTCTCACCATCGGCATTGCGTGTGAGTTTCAACATCAATTTACCAAAGCGAATAAAAGGCCCCCAACGTCCATTTTCAATTGCAATTTTATCTTCGGGCCATTGCTGAATATAACGGTTAGCTTCTTTTTCCAGCTTTTTACTCACCAATTCGTCAATGTCTTTTTGGCTTAACGAATCGTAATTATATGCCTTAGGAATATTAATAAACAAATCTCCCCACTTAATAAACGGACCAAAACGCCCTTTACCTTTTGTAACAGGCTGACCTTGATAATGTGCAATTGGCGCATCGGCTTTTTGTTTCTCGCCAATGATTTCAATGGCTCTGTCCATATCCACACTCAAGGGGTCTTCGCCACGAGGAATAGAAATAAATTGCTCATTCCACTTGACATAAGGCCCAAAACGACCAGCACCAATCACCACTTCACTATCTTGGTACATTCCCAGGCTCAAAGGCAGTTTAAACAAGTCCATCGCCTCTTCAAAAGTGATGGTTTCGATACTTTGATTGCTTTTTATCGTTGCAAATTTGGGTTTCTCTTCGTCTTCAATATTACCAATCTGCACCATAGGACCAAAACGACCAAGCCTTGCCACTACAGGCTTTCCGCTTGCAGGGTCTGTACCCAATACGCGCTCGCCTTTGATACGACCAGCATGTTCCATTGTATGTTCTACCTGCTCATGAAATGGCTCATAAAAGTCTTTAATCATGGAATTCCACACCACTTTGCCTGAGGCAATTTCATCAAACTCTTGTTCTATTTTGGCCGTAAAACCATAATCCATTATCCGCTTAAAATTTTCGGAAAGAAAATCGGTCACCACCATTCCCAAGTCGCTCGGGAATAATTTATTTTTTTCAGCGCCTGTGTTTTCTGATGCAGTTAAGGTATTGATTTGATTATCGGGCGTAAGGGTTAAAATTTGAAAATTACGTTTTATCCCTTCTTTATCTTTCTTTTCGACATAACCACGCGTCTGCACAGTGCTGATAGTAGGTGCATAAGTAGAAGGACGGCCAATGCCTAATTCTTCTAATTTTTTCACCAATGACGACTCTGTGTATCTTGGTGCAGCACGGCTAAAACGCTCTGTCGCTTTCATGTTGACTAATGGCAAAACCATTCCAACTTTGAGCGGAGGCAGAATAGCATTATTGTCATCGGCATCTACATCATCATCTTTATCTTCGAGATATACTTTAAGGAACCCATCAAACAACATTACCTCGCCAGTAGCGGTTAAATGTTCTTTGTTGGTCGAAATATTAATTTTGGCAATGGTACGCTCAAAGGCGGCATCACTCATTTGGGAGGCCATTGTGCGTTTCCAAATCAACTCATAGAGGCGAGCCGATTCTGGGTCGTTGATTTGCGCCAAACCCATATCTGTTGGGCGAATGGCCTCATGCGCTTCTTGAGCCGATTCGTTTTTATTTTGAAATTTTCGGCGGTGATGATATTTGTCGCCATACATATTTTTGATGGCCGTTTCTGCACCTTCCAAAGCTGTGTCCGAAAGATTCACAGAATCTGTTCTCATATAAGTAATGTATCCATTTTCGTACAACCCTTGCGCCACACGCATCGTACGTGCAACAGCGTAACCTAGTTTGCGGCCAGCTTCTTGTTGCAAAGTAGAAGTTGTAAAAGGAGCTGCAGGCGTGCGTTTGGCAGGCTTTACTTGGATGTCATCAATGGTATATGCAGCATTATAGCAAGATTGCAAAAATTGCTCTGCGCTTTTTTCATCGGCTAATTTATCGGGGCCAGCAGCCTTGAAAGTAACTTCTCTGCCATTGATATCTTTGGCAGTAAAATAGGCTTCTACCTTATAAGTCGAAACCGAATTAAAATTATTGATTTCGCGCTCGCGCTCTACCACCAACTTTACCGTCACCGATTGTACCCTACCCGCCGACAAGTTTTTTTGCATACTCATCTTGCGCCACAGAATTGGTGATATCTCAAAACCCACCAACCTGTCCAATACACGGCGTGCCTGTTGCGCATTCACCAAATTCATATTGAGCGTTCGAGGATTTTCGACTGCTTTCTTTATTGCATTCTTGGTAATCTCGTGAAAGACAATCCTTTTTGTAGTGGCAGGATTCAAGCCCATTTCGTCGGCCAAATGCCAGCTAATCGCCTCCCCTTCACGGTCCTCATCCGATGCTAGCCATACTTCTTGGCTTTTTTTAGCCAATGCCTTTAATTCATTCACCACTTTTATTTTGTCGGGCGAAACAGTGTATTTTGGGGTAAAACCATTTTTTACATCGATGCCCATATCTTCCTTCACCAAGTCGCGGATATGCCCAAAACAAGATTTTACCTGAAAGTCAGAACCCAGGATTTTCTCGATGGTTTTTGCTTTTGCCGGCGACTCCACTATCAACAGATTCTTTGCCATTTTCTCTTTACTATATTATATATGATGAGCGAATTGAGTGTGCCTCAACACCGCTCGAAGGCTGCAATAATAAAATTTTTGTTTGATAACAAGCTAAAAAATTATTTGAACTACCTATAATTCATTACTCCAAAGCCTAATGATTGGGCTTAAAAAAACGAATAAATAATCAATTATTTTGTTGTAAAATATTCCGATTCAACAAGCTTATAAGTAGCGAATCAAGCATTTTGGGTAGAGAGTGCAGTTCTATTGCTGCTATTAACTATCTGGGCAATGGCAAAAAAGAAAATGCCATCCCACAAAGGATGACATTTTCAAAAACATTAAAAAAAATACAACTAGTCTATTAACAAAACTAAATCGTTGGTATTCACCATACTTCCCGCACTGAGGATAATATCAGCTATTGCGGCATCTTGGGTAGCGGCAACAGTCGTTTCCATTTTCATGGCTTCAATCACAAATAATGGTTGATTCTTTTTTACTGATTCCCCTTTTTTTACCAATACTTTAGAAAGCAATCCTTGCAAAGGCACTGCAATTTGCTTTTTATCGGCCTTGTCGGCTTTGCGGTTTTCTTGCTTGACTATTTTTACAGAACGATCTTGAATTTCAATAGCACGTGCCTGTCCATTCAACTTAAAAAACACGTTACGGAACCCATTTTCGTTGATGGGTCCAATACCCGAAAGCCTTATCAGTAGTGTTTTTCCGGGAGCAATTTCTACCGTAATATCTTGACGCAATTTTAAACCATAAAAGAAAACAAGCGTCGGCACTACCGATACATCTCCATACTCCCGACAGAATTTGAGATAGTCTTCAAATACTTTGGGGTAAAATTTATATGATAAATAATCGGTCTCGACAAGGTCGGTTCCAAATTGCTTTTGAAAAGCAGCAAATTCTTGCTCAAAGTCAATCTGCGGTAAATGTTTATTGGGTCTATCCGTAAAAGGCACTTTCCCTTTTAAGATTATTTTTTGTAATTCCTTCGGAAAACCGCCGGTGGGTTGGCCAATTTCGCCCATAAAAAACTGTTGCACCGACTCGGGAAATGAAATCGTTTCTCCTTTTTCAAAAATATCTTCTGCAGTAATATTGTTGGCCACCATATATTGGGCCATATCCCCCACTACCTTGGAGCTTGGTGTTACCTTCACGATGTCGCCAAAAAGCTCATTAACAGTGCCGTACATCGCTTTAATTTCTTCAAATTTATCACCCAAACCTAATGCGATTGCTTGTGGTTTGAGATTGGAATATTGCCCACCGGGTATCTCGTGCTCAAAAACTTCGGCAGTGCTGGCCTTCAATCCTGACTCGAAGGGGTAATAATATTCGCGCACATTTTCCCAATAATTAGAATGTTGATTTAGGGCTTTAATATCGTAAGGATTTTCTCTTTTGTTGAAGCGCATCATCTCGGCCACCGCATTGAGGTTGGGCTGAGAGGTTAATCCCGACAAAGCTCCCAATGAACAATCGACCACATCCACACCCGCCTCAATAGCCATCAGGTAAGTAGCGGTTTGTAAAGAAGAGGTATCGTGCGTATGCAAGTGCAAAGGAATCTTTACAGTATCTTTTAAGGCTTCTATCAACAGCTTGGCTGCATAAGGCTTGAGCAAGCCCGACATGTCTTTTATAGCCAAAATATGTGCACCAGCATTTTCCAAATCCTTAGCCATCTGCAGATAATATTCTAATGAATATTTGGTGCGCTTAGGGTCGAGGATGTCGCCAGTATAACAAAGCGCTGCTTCGGCAATACCGCCAGTCGATTTGCGCACCATGTCGATACAAGGCGCAATATTATCCATCCAATTGAGCGAATCAAAAATGCGGAACACATCTACACCTGTTTCCCAACTGCGCAGAATAAAACGCTCAATTAAATTGTCGGGGTATGCAGCATAACCAACACCATTGGTTCCGCGAATCAACATTTGTAACAAAATATTGGGTATAGCCTTGCGCAACAAAGCCAGGCGCTTCCAAGGATCTTCATTAAGGAAACGCATGCAAACATCAAAAGTAGCTCCTCCCCACACTTCCATCGAAAAGGTTTGAGGATGTTGCTTGGCAAAAGTTTCGGCCACCTTCATCATATCGTAAGTACGCATCCGGGTAGCCAATAATGACTGATGCGCATCACGAAAAGTAGTGTCTGTGTAATAAATTTTCTCCTCACTTTTCAGCCACTGAGCAAATGCCTCAGGACCCAATTCGCTTAATTTATCTTTGGTACCTGGCGTAAAAGGAATGGTTGCATCGACTGTAGGTATCACTGGCGCTTGAAATACTTTGTCGTCATCCTTTATCTTCACATCAGGATTTCCATTGACTGTGACATCTGCAAGAAATTTCAGCATCTTGGTACCCCTATCCTGACGCTCTGAAAAATGAAACAACTCAGGATGATTCTGAATAAAACCCACAGTGGCTTGGCCTGCTATAAATTCTTTATTGGTAATTAAATTTTCGAGGAAAGGAATATTGTTTTTCACACCTCTAATTCTGAATTCGCGCAAGGCGCGGAACATCTTTTGTGAAGCATCCAAGAGCGTATTGCCTTGTGTGCTCACTTTCACCAACATCGAATCAAAGAAAGGGCTGATTTTCATACCTGCATAGGTACTACCCTCATCTAAGCGCACACCAAATCCTGCTGCATTTCGGTAAGTAACCAAGGTGCCGTAATCTGGCTTAAAGTCATTAGCTGGATCTTCGGTGGTGATACGGCACTGAATGGCAAAACCATTTTTGAGAATCAACTGCTGATTACCCAAACCTATTTCGGCATCACTAAGTTGATAACCCGAAGCCACATAAATCTGAGTTTTGATCAGGTCAATTCCTGTAATCATCTCAGTAACGGTATGTTCTACTTGTATCCTTGGATTGACCTCAATGAAATAAATATTTTGCGCCGCATCAACCAAAAACTCAACAGTACCCAAATTATTGTATTGAACAGCAGCGGCAATATCCAATGCGTATTGGTAAAGTTTATTGCGTGTTTCCTCATGCAATCCGATTGAAGGAGCTACTTCTACCACTTTCTGAAAGCGACGTTGTACAGAGCAATCCCGCTCGTACAAATGCACCATATTGCCAAAATTATCGGCAGCAATCTGTACTTCAATATGCTTGGGATTCTCTACAAATTTTTCCAAAAACAAAGTATCATCACCAAAGGCATTCAAGGCTTCGCTTTTGGCTTCTATAAAGGCCTTACTTAATTGCACATCATCACGCACCACACGCATCCCTCTACCACCACCACCTGCGGCAGCTTTCAGCATTAGGGGATAACCAATTCTGTTTGCTTCTGATAAAGCAATCTCTATACTATTTAATTCCTCAATATTGCTTTCAATAATCGGTATGGCAGCTTTCAAGGCCACTTCCTTAGCCGTAACTTTATCGCCCAAAGCAGCCATTACCGATGGCTTGGGACCAATAAAAACCAATCCATTGTCTGCACAGAGTTGTGCAAACTTGGCATTCTCCGACAAGAATCCGTATCCAGGATGAATAGCATCTGCACCGCATTTTTGTGCTACACGAATAATCTCTTCCATATTGAGGTAAGGCTTCAAGGGGTCATTATCAGCACCCACCTGATATGCTTCGTCGGCCTTATATCGATGCAAAGAATAACGATCTTCGTAGGTGTAAATGGCTACAGTGCCTATGCCTAGCTCAGAAGCAGCACGAGAAATGCGAATAGATATTTCGCCACGATTGGCGATAAGAAGCTTTTTAAAAATCATTATTGTTGGGAAATAATTAATAGAGAGAATAAACTATTGTGACTATATATTTTGTGGTATAGAAACAAGGGCGGCTCTTTGAATATTTTGCTATAAAAAAATAAATAAAGGGCCTAACTATCAAACAGTCAGGCCCTTGTAAAAAAGTAGTAATGACCTATTTATTTATTCATCTAATTTAAGAACAGCTAAGAATGCTTCCTGCGGCACCTCTACATTACCAATTTGGCGCATACGCTTCTTCCCTTCCTTCTGCTTTTCTAATAATTTGCGCTTTCGCGAAATGTCGCCACCATAACATTTGGCGGTAACGTCTTTGCGCATTGCCGAAATATTTTCTCGGGCAACAATCTTGGCTCCTACAGCGGCTTGTATCGCAATAAGGAATTGCTGACGTGGCAATAGTTCTTTTAATTTGGCACAAAGTTTACGACCAAAATCTTGGGTACGACTGCGGTGAATCAAAGCACTCAATGCATCCAATGGCTCAGAATTCAAGAGAATGTCCATACGTACAATGTCGGCTTCGCGATAATCAATCGGTGTGTAATCAAATGAAGCGTATCCCCGTGTAGAAGATTTCAACTTGTCGTAGAAATCAAACACGATTTCGGCCATTGGCATTTCAAAAGTCAATTCAACCCTTGTAGGTGTCAAATAATTTTGATTCATCAACATGCCGCGTCTGCCGAGGCAAAGCGTCATAATATTACCTATATAATCTGGCGAAGTAATAATTTGCGCACGGATGAAAGGCTCTTCAATGCGGTCTAAACGAGTTGGCTCTGGCATTTCGGAAGGATTATTGACAATAATCCGCACATCTTTTTCGCGCTGGGTATAGGCATAAAAACTAACGTTGGGAACAGTAGTAATGACTGTTTGATTGAATTCACGCTCCAACCTTTCTTGTATGATTTCCATATGCAGCATTCCTAAGAAGCCGCATCGAAAACCAAAACCAAGCGCCTGAGATGTTTCCATCTCAAAAGTCAACGAAGCGTCGTTCAACTGGAGTTTTTCCATGCATTCACGCAACTCTTCAAAATCATCTGTCTCTACTGGAAAGATACCCGCAAATACCATTGGCTTCACATCTTCAAATCCATGAATAGGCTCTTGTGATGGATTCAGAACTGTTGTAATGGTATCCCCAACTTTTACTTCTTTAGCATTTTTAATACCTGTGATTACATAACCCACATCACCAGCTAATACCTCATTTTTAGGAGTCATGTTCAATTTTAACACTCCTACTTCATCAGCTTCATACTCCTTCTGTGCATTGATAAATTTTATTTTATCCCCCTTCTTGATGGTGCCATTAATTACACGGTAGTAAATAATAATTCCACGGAAAGAGTTAAAAACAGAATCAAATATCAGAGCCTGTAAGGGCGCATTAACATCGCCTTTTGGCGCTGGTATGCGATTGATGATGGCATCTAAAATTTCTTCGATACCAATACCGCTTTTGCCTGAGGCCAAAATAATTTCCTCTGGTTTGACACCTATTAAATCTACAATCTGGTCGGTAACCTCAGGAATCATCGCACCATCCATATCAATTTTGTTGATGACAGGGATGATTTCCAAATCATTATCCAAGGCCAAATAAAGGTTAGAAATGGTCTGAGCTTGGATGCCTTGTGTGGCATCTACCAACAGCAAAGCACCCTCACAAGCGGCAAGTGCGCGCGAAACTTCGTAAGAAAAATCGACGTGACCAGGCGTATCAATAAGGTTTAGTGTATACTGCTCGCCATTGTGCAAATAGTTTATTTGAATGGCGTGGCTTTTGATGGTAATCCCTTTTTCTCTTTCCAAGTCCATGTCATCAAGCACTTGTGCTTGCATTTCACGTTCGGTAATGGTTTTGGTAAATTCTAACAAACGGTCGGCCAAGGTACTTTTACCGTGGTCTATATGGGCAATAATGCAAAAATTACGAATATTTTTCATCTTCTTTTTTCAGTCTGCGAAAGTACGAGAATTGAGTGATTGTTTGCAGTTTGAAATTTCTACAATACAAAAAATGATATTTTTTCACACACAAGCACTTAACAAGTTGTGAAAAGCTGATTTAGCTTACCTTCGCTCCCTTATTTTTATTAGAGATTTTTTTTAGAGAATATGTGGCATCGTATAGCAGCTTTTATTATTAATTTTAGAATATACCTACTCGTTTTACTATTAGGGATAACCGTCTTTATGGGCTTTGAGGCCACAAAAGTGCAGTTGAGCTACGACTCTACCGGAGCTATCCCTACAGACAACCCAAAATATCTTGAATATCAAGAATTTAAAAAACAATTTGGGCAGGACGGCACAATGATGGTGGTAGGAGTGCAAACCGATAAATTCTTTGAACCTTCTTTTTTCAACTCCTATAATGATTTGGTCAAAAAGCTACAAAAAAGCTACGCCATTGAAAATGTATTGAGTATCCCCACAGCCATCAATCTGATTAAAGACACCACAAACGACAAACTGATTGTGGGTAAAATATCAGAATCAATAAAAGCAGATGGCAGCACAGACAGCCTGAAAAACACCTTTCTCAATTTACCCTTTTACAAAGGATTACTCTACAACAACGAAACAAAGGCCTATATGATGGCCTTGTACATCAACAAAGATGTTTTGGCTTCTAAAGGGCGCAAGCGTGTGATTGCCGAAGTGTTGACGCTATGCGAAGCCTTTGGAAAAAGCCAGCAAGTAGAAATGCATTACTCAGGACTTCCCTATATCCGTACCCAAGTGGGCAACAAGATTGAAGCAGAAATGAAGCTCTTCCTGATGGTTTCATTAATCCTTACTGCCGTTATATTGATGTTGTTCTTCCGTTCTTTCAGTGCGGTAATTGCATCTATGGTGGTGGTAATTGTTGGGGTTATTTGGTCGGTAGGGACAATGACTTTATTAGGCTATCAGATTACCTTACTCACCGCATTAATTCCACCATTGATTGTGGTTATCGGTATACCCAATTGCGTATATTTCCTCAATAAATATCATAGTGAGTTTAACAAACATGGCAATAAAGTAAAGGCTTTGCTGAGAATGGTGGACAGAATGGGAATTGTCACCTTATTTACCAACCTTACTGCGGCGATTGGTTTTGGGGTGTTTTTCTTCACCAAAAGTAAAGTGTTGAAAGAATTTGGTTTAGTGGCGGGCATCAATATCATGAGCTTGTTTGTGATTTCCTTAGTTTTCCTTCCGGCGCTATTTAGTTATCTACCTGCCCCAAAAAGCAAACACACCAATTACTTAGAAAGCAAATGGCTCACTAAATTATTGGGCACCATTAATCACTGGGTTTTTGTACAAAGAGTATGGATTTATGTGATATCTGGCTTAGTCACTATAGTTTCTTTAATTGGAGTATCCAAACTAAAAACAGTTGGCTATGTAGTTGATGATTTACCTCAGAATGATAAAATCTACACAGACCTTAAATTTTTTGAGCGGCATTTTCACGGGGTAATGCCTCTTGAAATCGTGATTGACACCAAAAGAAAAAATGGCGCAGTATCCTTGCCCGTGATGCAAAAAATTGACGAATTGGGCATTGCCCTATCCGAACATAAAGAATTAGGTCATCCCTTATCCTTCGTCGATGGGGTCAAATTTGCTCGTCAGGCCTATTATGACGGTGACAGCAGCAGCTATGGAGTACCCAATATGATGGATGGGGCCTTTATACAACCCTATCTGCGCGCTAAGCCCAACAAGGAAACAAAAGTAGGTGGGGATATGTTCAGTAAATTGTTGAGCACTTTTATGGACAGCACAAAACAGAAAACCCGCATTAGCATTAACATGGAAGATGTGGGTTCGGTAAAACTACCTATTTTGTTAGATAGCATTCGCCCCAAAACTTATGCCTTGTTTGATACTAGCAAATACTCAGTAACCTTTACAGGCTCAAGCATTATTTTCCTGGAAGGAAGTAAGTTTATCATCAACAGCTTGCGCGACAGCCTTGCACTTGCCTTTATCATGATTTTTGGCTGTATGATTGTGCTTTTCTATTCTTGGCGCATCCTCATTATTTCTTTTGTTGTGAATATTATCCCACTTTTGGCCACAGCAGGTATTATGGGTTGGATGGGTATCCCTATCAAGCCATCTACAGTGTTAGTGTTCAGTGTTGCTTTGGGCATTACCATCGATGTGACCATCCGCTTTTTGGTGAGCTATAAGCACGAATTGGAACGATACAAAGATGATGTGCCCAATACTGTCAGACGTACCATATACGACACCGGATTGAGTATCATTTATACTTCATTAATCCTCATTGCCGGATTTGGTGTTTTTGCCTTGTCTAATTTTGATGGCACAAAATCGCTCGGATTTCTTACCTCACTTACTCTTTTATTGGCAATGATTACCAATTTAACCCTTCAGCCGGCGATGCTGTTGTGGCTCAATAAAGCCGGCCGAGACAAAATAAGCTCAACAAAATGGCTGGAAGATGGAGAGGAAGAAAATGAAAGTATTTCGGTAAATGAACGTAAAGATTAATGCACCCACAAGACTTTCTATCGTTAAAAGGCGCGCTAACAATAAGTGTAGCGCGCCTTTTAAATTCCAGTTTTTCAGCCATTTTCTCTCAATGCATACTTTTTATGTCTACATTTTCTGATTCATAAGGAATATAAAATTTTCGACAGATAAATAGTGGAATGGCATCATTTGTCAATATGGCTAATTACCTTTGCGCCGCTATGCAAATAGAAATACTTAAATCGAAAATACACCACGCCAAGGTTACTGAAGCCAATCTGCACTACGTAGGGAGCATCACCATTGATGAAAACCTTATGGATGCGGCCAACATTATTGAACACGAAAAGGTGCAGATTGTAGTTTTAGAAAACGGTGAACGAATTGAAACTTACGTAATAAAAGGCACGCGCGGCAGTGGCATGATTTGCTTAAACGGACCAGCAGCCAGAAGGGTTTCTGTGGGCGATACACTTATCATTATGTCTTATGCCTTAATGGATTTCGAATTGGCGAAACAACACAAACCAACTGTTGTTTTTCCAAAACCCAATAATCTGCTGTAGACTTACTACAAACCATTCCAATGAAGAAAAAAAGAGCATTTTTATTGTTGCAATACCTCCTGTTTTTTGGATTGGGATTTACCTTGATTTATTGGCAATACAAGCAGCTCAGCCCACAAGATATAGCTGATTTAAAAATGTCGCTGGAGCAAGTTTCGGAACGAAGCTGGATACTCCTTCCTATTATCATTATCGGTTTTTTATCTCATTTTTTCAGAGCATTGAGATGGCGATTAATGTTGGAACCTCTGAATCTACGCCCGACTGTTGTCAATATCACAGGTGCAGTTTTCATCGGTTATCTTACCAATCTTTTGTTGCCACGTATGGGCGAAGTAGCCAAATGCACGGTGCTGGCCAAATACGAAGATGAACCCGTGGATAAAATTATCGGAACAATTGTTGCAGAAAGAGCATTTGACTTAATCTGTTTGATGGTCATTTCTGTGCTCACATTTGCGGTTCAGGCTGAGGTTATCAACGACTATGTACAATACTTGATGTCAAAAATGGAAGGCAAAAACTTAGCCTTAATGATGGGCATCGGGATAATAGGAATGCTTTCGTTGATTGGATTACTTGTCTTCATCTATCGCAAAAATAAAACGGGCAAAATTGGATTATTTATCAAAGGCTTGGCAGAAGGCGTTACTTCTATTCTAGCAATGAAAAAAAGAATTCAATTCATCATGTACACTTTTCTTATCTGGGGTGCTTATTTGTCCTTAATTTATTTTGGCTTTTTGGCCTTACCTGCTACTGAGCATTTAGGAATTGGCGCTGCTTTATCCGTACTGGTATTTGGTAGCCTAGGGATGATTGTCACGCCGGGCGGACTTGGAGCTTATCCACAGGCTTTACAATTAGTGCTCAATATGCTTTATGGTGTAAAATCAGCATTGGGATTGGCATTTGGATGGATTTCGTGGCTAGCACAAACCCTAATTATCGTAATCTTTGGCATCATCGCCTTTATTATTTTACCCATTTATAACAAAATAAGAGATGAGCAAATTAAAGTGGATACAAAATAAAATAATGGACAAAACCAGTCTGTTGCGTTATTGCCACAGCCAGATTGTAAAGGGCAGAAAAATTGTATTCACTAATGGGTGCTTTGACATCCTTCATCATGGCCATATTGACTTATTAGCAAAAGCCGCCGACGAAGGCGACATATTGGTAGTGGGCTTAAATACAGACAGCTCTGTAAAAAAACTGAAAGGAGCCGAAAGGCCCATTAATAACGAAAGAGATAGAGCACTTTTATTAGCATCGCTATTATGCGTAGATGCTGTTTGTTTATTTGAAGAAGAAACTCCATTAAATTTGATAAAAACCCTTCAACCCGATGTATTGGCAAAAGGAGGAGATTATACCAAAGAGCAAATCGTGGGTGCTACTGAGGTGGAAGCTAAAGGGGGTAAAGTAGTTATTGTACCTTTCGTATCGGGATATTCTACCACGGAGACCTTGCAGCAAATCAAAAAATTATAGTCTTTCAGCAGGGTTATTGATTCAAAGAGTCAACATTCTGGTATTCCTTGATGGTGCTTAAAAGCTCCTTTATTAATAGAAAACTTAAAATCGGCAACACCACAAAACTAATTTTGTTGAAATGGGCTGCTCCCTCAAAGTCCAGGTGAATCAAATGCATGCAAGCCCTTGTCATACCACAACCGATGCAATCATTACCCGTTATCATTTTTAAAACACAAATGGTGTATTGACCATCATTAAAAACTGTTTTGGGCAATAGCAATAGTATAAAAGGAAAAATGACCAAGATAGAAATCTTGGTCATTAAGAATAATTTTGATTTTGGCTTATTAGAACGTTTTGTCATAGCTGCCATCTTTGGGACCTAAATCACCAATAACAATTCTAATGAAATCTATGAGAGTCCAGATTCCGCATCCACCTAAAGTCAATAACTGAACAACACCTTGCCAAGTGTAGCCAAGATAAAAACGATGGATACCAAGACCGCCAACGAAGAAACACAAAATTGCGGCTACAATTTGGCTCTTTCCACCCAATTTTGACATTGCCTTAGAAACAAAGTTTTGCTTTTTTTCTGCTTTAACTTTAGTTGCCGCTGTAGCAGTTGTTGTTGTAGTTTGTGATACAGCCTCTTCAATCGCCACCTGATCTTGTGCAGCAACTGTAGTAGTTGTTTGTGTAATTGGGAACGCAGCAAATGATTTGCTCGAATTGATTAAGCTGGCACTTCCTAGAGTGAAAACAGCAAGAGAAAGGATTAAGGCAATTTTTTTCATAAAATGTTTAATTGTGTTTTAGTTGCGACAAAAATAGCGTTTGTTTGCAAAAAACAAAATAATGAAAGAAATATTTTTGGCAATTGCTATTTTATTTTCAATTCAGCATCAAATTATTGCACAAAAAACAGACACACTCATCATGAATGGCACCTTGTCGGTACACAAGGCTGCAAGTTTTAAATACAAAATAGTTGTTGGTAGCCATTCCGGAAAATGGGACGGATATTCCATTCTTGATGAGGAAGGACCAAACGAAACAAAATCTTCGGTTTCGGTGCAGTTTATAAAGGGAAAATCAGCAATGGCATTTGCCGAGAAAACATTAATTAGTACCAAATCAAAAGAAAAGAGCTTTTGTTTTGTGGGTGGCTTATTGAAGATGAATGACAAAAAAAGTCAGGTCAAAGGTTTTTTCTTGGGGCAAGATGATAAGAAAAAAATGTGTGGTAGTGGCTCAGTCAAATTAAACCTACCCGAAAAAGCCATTATCTTAATGACACCAGACGGCACAAAAGACACCAATATTAGTGCCATTGTGACCAGTAAAAAATCAGAGACCTTTGAAGTGAAAAATGGAGAAGTGCAATTAGAAGTTTGGGATGGCGGAATCACAGACCAAGACTCGCTGAGCGTAAGCCTTAACGGAGTTGTTATTGAAGCAGCCTTTCAAATCGCTGCCGAGAAAAAAATGATACCCATCAAGCTAAAAAAAGGAGAAAACATCATTAAAATCAAAGCCTTAAATGAAGGCTCACAAGCCCCTAACTCGGCGCGCATATTACTAATAGACCAAGGCAGTAAATTTCCTGTAGTTTCATTTTTAAGAAAAGACGAAGAAGCGACCCTAAAAATAAAATGGTAGCCGTTTACCATTGACCAAAATTTAATACTGCATTTAGGTTTCTAGGCTTTACATTCGTCCTTGAGTACAATGTATATTTCTATGAAGAAAACAAAAGAGCCTATTGTCAGAGATTTAAGTTGGTTAGCTTTTAACGAGCGTGTGTTACAAGAAGCTAAAGACCCTTCTGTCCCTTTATTTGATAGGCTTCGTTTTTTAGGTATTTTCTCTAACAACCTCGACGAATTTTTCAGAGTACGTGTGGCCACCTTGAATAAAATGGCTAAATTGGGTAAAGCATCCAAAGTGCACCTTGAAGCCAATCCCGAAGGGATACTTCGCGAAATACAGCAGACCGTCATTATGCTTCAAAATGACTTTGATAATACCTACCAACAAATAATCAGAGAACTAGCGGTACAGCAAATTTTTATTAAAAACGAACAACAATTATCAGCAGAACAAGAAGCTTTTATACGAAAGTATTACACCGATAAAGTAAGCTCTCAAATTGTGCCTTTGATGATTGAGAGTATCCCTCAGATGCCCTTATTACGTGACAAATCCATTTATTTGGCTTGTGTATTGGGCAATACGAAAAATAAAAAATTGCGCAACTATGCTTTGATTGAAATACCCACCAAAGTATTACCCCGATTCATTATTCTTCCTTCGCAGGCAGGCACCAAGGATATTATTTTACTCGAAGATATTATACGATTTAACTTACCAAATCTCTTTGCACCATTTGGCTTTAACGATTTTAGCGGTTACATCATTAAAGTGACACGCGACGCAGAGTTAGAGGCAGACAATGACGTATCAACCTCAATTATCGAAAAACTAGAGAAGCAAATCAAGAACAGAAAGAAAGGTAAAACTACCCGATTTGTTTTTGACAGAACCCTCGACATGGAATTGTTAGATTTCCTTGCCAAAAGGCTTGGCCTTACCAAAAAAGACAATCTGATACCGGGTGGCAGAATTCATAATTTCAAAGACTTTATGGACTTCCCTTCTTCGGTATTTAGTAATTTGACGAGTAGACCAAAAGCATTTGTACATGCGAAATTATTGCAGCCCATTCGTATTATGCACGTGCTGGACAAGCAGGATATTCTATTACATTTCCCTTACCATTCTTTCGATTCCATTATTGACCTTTTGCGCGAGGCGGCTATTGACCCTTTTGTTCAAAGCATCAAAATAACAGCTTACCGACTGGCTCAAAATTCCAAGGTAGTAAACACCTTAGTCAATGCGGTACGAAACGGGAAAAAAGTAACCGTAATGCTAGAACTGCGTGCCCGATTTGACGAGGAAGCGAACCTAGCTTGGAAAACAATATTAGAAGACGAAGGCGTAAAAGTAGTGCTCGGCGTGCCCAATATGAAAGTGCATGCCAAACTATGCATAATCAAACGACGAGAAGGCACACACACCAAACAATATGGTTTTGTATCTACCGGCAACCTCAATGAATCTACTGCAGCCTATTATGGCGACCACTGTTTGCTTACCTCAAACAGAAATATTCTTGCCGATATCAATCGTGTTTTTACTGCATTAGAAAAGCCCAAACCCGATTTGACAGAGTTGAGTCTTTGTAAAACCTTGCCCGTGGCACCCACCAATATGCGCAAGTTTTTTACCACACTGATAGACAAAGAAATAGAATTTGCCAAGAAAAAAAAGTCGGCTTCAATTACCATCAAGCTCAACAGTCTGGTAGATAAAATCTTGATTGAAAAATTAAAACAAGCTGCCGTAGCAGGTGTCGAGGTAAAATTGATCATCCGAAGCATCTGCTGTATTTTGACGAGCAGTAAACTGTATAAAAAAGATATTCAAGCCATCAGTATCATTGATGAATATCTGGAACATGCCAGGGTATTTGTTTTCAATAACGGCGGCACACCAAAAGTGTACATCTCGTCGGCCGATTGGATGGTGCGAAACCTTGACCACAGGATAGAAACTGCATGCCCGGTTTTAGACCCTCAACTACAAAATGAGCTCATCACTATTTTGAACATCCAACTTTCAGGTAATGTCAAAGCCAGAATTTTGGATAATGAGCAGGATAATTTGTATGTTGCACGCAAAGAAAATGACAAAGCGATACGTTCGCAGATAGAGATTTACAATTACCTCATTAAAGAATCGAAAAATTGATCTTAGCAGCGATAGATATAGGTTCCAATGCAGCACGACTGCTCATCTCTGATGTCACTCCCTACGAAAAAGGAACGGTAGATTACACCAAGCTTACTCTATTACGTATCCCCCTGCGCTTAGGTTTCGAAGTCTTTGAAAAAGGCGTCATCAGCGATGAAAAAGCAAAACAATTGATAGACTCAATGAAAGCCTACAAATTGTTGATGGACATTTATAAAGTAGAAGGATACAGAGCATGCGCTACTTCGGCAATGAGGGATGCTAAAAACGGACAACAAATCATCAAGCAGGTATTTGCAGAAACAGGCATTCTTATAGAAATCATTGCAGGGCAAGAAGAAGCCAACATCATTTACGAAACCCATATTGCCGAAAACCTGAGTGCCGGTAAATCATATCTCTACATTGACGTTGGCGGTGGCAGCACAGAAGTAACTTTATTTGCCGACAGCAAAATTATTTTTAAAGAATCGTTTAATATCGGCACCATTCGTTTGCTCAACAAGTCGGTAACCGAAGAGCAATGGAACCATATGAAATGGCATATCAAATCGCATACTTCAAGATATCAGCCACTTGTAGCTATAGGAAGCGGAGGTAATATCAACAAGATTTTTTCTATTTCTAAAAAGAAGGAAGGCAAACCCTTATCCTTAGAATTATTGAAAGATTATTACCGAGAGTTAAGCGCATCAACGGTGGCCGAGCGTATGCATTTGTATCAATTTCGTGCAGACCGAGCCGATGTTATCGTACCAGCCTTGGAGATTTTTATTGCCATCATGAGATGGAGCAATGCAAGCGAAATATATGTACCAAGGATTGGCTTGGCCGATGGTCTGATTAAAATGCAGTATGCCGAAAAAGTAAGATTAGAACAATAAATTTTTGGGTAATTAGATTTCAAAAACATCCCCTTCCTTGCTAGCAAAAGAATTGGGAAAAATCATTCTGGCTTCTTTTTCAAAATCTTCGGTTAACTTATACTTTGAAGAATAATGACCTAAAATCAATTGCTTGGCATTAGCCCTAAGGGCTAGTAGGGCTGCTTGTTGTGCAGTACTGTGAAATCTGCTTGCAGCACGGTCTTTATCCACCTCCAAATAAGTGCTTTCGTGATACATCACATCTACATCCTTGATGTGCTGCAAAAAAGAATCGGTAAAAAGAGTATCCGAACAATAAGCATATTTTTTTGGGGTTCTTCCCTCCTTAGTGACCCAATCATTTTTTACTAAAAAACCATCTTTACGTTCATAATCTGATCCTGCTTTTAGTTGTTTGTAAAAAGCTGCAGGTATCTCATAATAACGACATCGCTCGGGCAATAATTTTCTTCCTTTCGATTTCTCGGTAATTAACAAACCTTGACAAAAAATACGGTGCTCTACCGGAAAACATTGCAAAGTAAAAAGGTTAGTATCTGCTAATACTGCTGCGCCATCAGATAAGGCTACGAAATAAAGTGGATAACTCAACACCGTATCGGCCACATCCAAAATCTGCTGTATCATTTCTTGCAAAGGAGCAGGAGCATATAGAAATAAAGCTTCGGTGCGACCGAGCAGACTCATAGAATTGAGTAATCCGGGTAATCCAAAATAATGATCGCCATGCAAATGACTGATAAAAATGTAGCGAATTTTGTTCCAATTGATGCCATGCTTCTTGAGCAAAATCTGAGCCGCCTCTCCACAATCAATAAGAATTAAACACTCCTCAATATTTACAATTTGACAAGTGGGGTAACGGTTGTGTGCGGGAAGGGCAGAATTGTTTCCAAGTATAGTAATTTTCATAAGCCTTTATCAACAGAATCTGTAGCAATCTACAATGCTTTTACTTAATTTTGAAGCATAATTGATTCAAATATATTTCATCAAATGACCACAACACTCAAATTCTTAATTCTGACATCAATTTGTATGACCATTTTAGTTTTGAGTTGTAAAAAAGATGTTGCCATACCAGACAGCAATTTCATCAATAATAATATTGAATTTAAAGTACCTCAGGGGTGGCCGAGTCCTTATTATGATTACAAAAACAATCAACTCACCAACGCAGGTTTTGCATTGGGACGTAAACTATTCTATGACACCCGCCTCTCTCGCGACAACAGCATCTCTTGCGGATCTTGCCATCAATCCTTTGCGGCCTTTGCACATTCAACACACGACGTCAGTCACGGTATTGACGGCTTGTTGGGCATCCGAAATTCGCCCGGCTTATTTAACCTCAACTGGAATACTAGCTTTATGTGGGATGGCGGTGTCAATCATATTGAAGTGCAGCCATTGGCTCCAATTAATAATCCTGTAGAAATGGATGAAAAACTGGTCAACGTTTTGGCAAAATTAAACGCGGACAATCAATATAAGGATATGTTTCAGGCAGCATTTGGTAGCAACGAAATCACTTCAGAGCGTATGTTTAAAGCAATGGCACAGTTTATGGGCACAATGATTTCGGCTAACTCCAAATACGACAAATACATGCGCAAAGAAGCCGGTGTAACAATGAATGCGAGCGAATTGGCAGGAATGGCCGTCTACGAGGCTAAGTGTGCAAGCTGCCACAAGGCACCCTTATTTACTGATTATTCATTCCGCAACAAAGGCCTCAAACCCTTATCTATCAATGATAGCGGACGAGCACATATAACTCGGGCTGCCGAAGATGTATATAAATTTAAAGTGCCAAGCCTACGCAACCTTGGATACACGGCACCCTATCAGCACGACGGACGTGCCGCTACGCTCGACAAAGTATTTGACGAAATGGCAAGCGGTATTTATGACTACCCTACACTCGACCCACTGATGAAAAACGGCATCAAATTATCGGCGCAAGAAAGGACAGACTTAAAGGCTTTCCTCAAAACCCTCGACGACGAGACTTTTGTAAAAGACAAAAGATTTTTTGAACCCGCACCCTAGCAAAGTTGTTTGATAGCAGCAATAAAAGCTTCTATCTCCTCCTCCTTTGTATCCCAAGCGCACATCAAGCGCACCTCGTTGATGTCTTCTCGCCATACATAAAAGGGAAATTGTGCGGTCAAAACATCATTCCAATGCATAGGAATGGCAGCAAAAACCACATTGGCGGTGACGGGTCTCGTAACCTTCAGTCCTGCAACATTCTTAATGCCCTCATATAATTTTTGCGCCATAGCGTTGGCCCTTAATGCGGTGGCACGCCAAAGGTCACCAGTAAATAATGCCTGATATTGCGCCGCGATAAAACGGGTTTTCGAAGCCAATTGCATCACCTGCTTGTGCTTGTATTTTAAATGCTCATTGAGTTTGGGGTTAAACACCACCACAGCTTCGCCAAACATCATACCCAATTTGGTACCGCCCAACGAAAGTATATCAACACCCACATGCGTACTCATATCGCTGAGGCTACAGCCTATACTAGCAGCAGCATTGAAAAAGCGCGAACCATCAATATGAAAATACAAATCGTGCTCTTTGCAAAACACCGAAAAGGCTTTCAACTCTTCGATACTGTACACCGTTCCGTACTCGGTAGATTGGGTTAAAGAGAGCATTTTGATTTGTGGAAAATGCAAATCGCCCTTGCGTATCAAGCGCTGACGCACCGCTTCCAGCCCTAGTTTTCCCTGCTCGTTGGTGGATAAAGGAAAGAAACGGCAACCCGTAAATGTTTCGGGGGCCGAAGATTCGTCATTGTAGATATGTGAAGTATCCGCACACAGCACTGCATGGTATGATTGGGTAGCTGCGCTAATGCTCAGTACATTGGCACCTGTACCGTTAAACACAAAATGAACGGCCACATCGGCACCAAAAACCTCCTTAAATTGTTGAATAACCTTCTGTGTCAGAGGGTCGTTGCCATAAGAACCGGCATGTGCTACATTAGCCGACTGCAAAGCCTGCATCACTTCGGGCAAAACACCCGCATAATTATCACTGGCAAAAGATTTCATGCGTTAAAAATAGGGAAATGAAGAAAAAAATAAAAAACACATTGCTAATAATTACTGTTTAAACTAAAGCAGTTCGCTATGTACACTCCATACATCGTCTTTGAGTAGCCAATATAAAAAAGCAAAACAGATAGAAACCAATTATGAGACCAAGATAGAATTAAATAGAAAAGCAACTTCAGCAAAACGAATATTGCAGCGCTGCAATCAAAAATATCCACAATTAGATTTTATTCTCTCCTGCAAAAATGGTAACAAAACAAACCCGAAAAGTAAAGACCTACACTATAAGCAAATGAGGAAAGCAAATCTCCACGAAGCATAAAAAAGAACATACCAATTGCCGCAGGGTAAACCAAAGTAGCATAATTGCATTTTGCGCCCCTCCAATAAAAATTGTCGTATCGTACAATAAACCAACTAGCAAAGGCTACAAAAAGCAAAGACCCAATTATGCCAAAATTGATATAGCCTTCGGCGATAAATGGACTGGAAAAATTAGTGAAGTCTGAATTTTCTAATCTGTTTACTAATGCGCCACTGCCCACGCTTTTTTCAGGCCACATACTACGTGGAATGAAGAATAAAAATACAGTGGCTAATTGTTTGCCCCAAGTGACCCCTTCTTCGCGTACATAATTTATTGTTGTACACAATGAACTATAGGCATCAAAATCGCCCCCTAAAAAGCTAAAGGAATAAACATCAGGGAGCGAACCGAATTTAGTTTTAATTTCTTGGATGCTGTAACGCAAAATGCTTAACATAGGAAACAACAGAAGACTCGAACCAACTAATAGAGATGGAAATAATTGTTTGTTTAAAATGAATTTTTCTTTGAAAAAAAATAGGATCGTACTCAAATAAAATGTTGCTAACCAATAGCGAGGAATAGCTGTTGGAAAATTGGCCAGTAACCCACTCAATAGCACTAAACTAAAAATGCCGACACTCAATTTTTTATCTTTCCATAAATAGATACTAGACAACAAACCAAACAAGCAGATACCCCTCAAAGTCTTATCTGCCAATAATTGTAGCGTAGCATTTTGAATAACTAGACCATTGCTTCTTTGCCAAAAATGCCTAAAGTCGGAAAAGGCAAACAGTAAAATGCAAGAAACAAAATAAAGACCTAACATTGGCTTTTTAGAGATAGTCCATTGCTTATTACTCTCCATTAATTCGGAAAAATGTTTATTGACTTTTTCGCGAACAAGGGTATAAATAATCTGATATAGAAAAATTAATCCATTGGCCTTTAAAATAGTATGATTGGTCAGTATTCGCCCCCAAGGAAAAGAACCGACTAAAAATTGACCAAATGGAACCAAAGCAAGAAATAGCAGGTTGAAAACCCAAAACACTTTGTTGAGCGAAAAGGCATCTTTGTCAGCTACAATACCATAAAAGCTGATGAGTATATTCAGCAGAAAACTTACAAGAATGACAATGGTATCGAGATGCAAAATGTATAGGCTATTTGCTCAAAGGTAATTTGAGCAAGCAAAATATTATTCTTTTTCTTTTGTGGAATTTTGTAATGCCCAGACTCTACTATTCATAAAAACCTTTTTTATGGACAGTCAATTGTTGCTTCAAAGCAGTTACCTCGATGTTATTTTCGATGGTCGGAACAAAGCTTATGGTGGTTATGACCTAAGGCAGAGTTATCCGCAACGGATGAAAAAAGCGGGTGTTTTTATGCTGGTTTTTTGTCTATTGTTTGCGGGATATTCCTTCTGGGCAAATCGTACAAAATCCATTCCTGTTATGCCGCCAACAAGTATTGATCATGTCATTGATATAGCTAATGTTGAGTTAGATAAACCTATTGTACCGATTGCACCTCCTGCAGCACCAAAAAAGTTGGAACTCAAAACTGAGCTATACATCAAACCGGATATTGTTGAGGATCAACTTGTGAGCGAAAAAGACAAATTGGCTACTCAGGAAAGTTTAAAAAATGCGGTGGCCTCTACTATTACGCAAAGCGGAACTGACATTGGTGATGAGTCTTTTGATATGAAAAATGTGATGAGTGGTAATGGTGATGGACACACCATCATTGAAGTAGCTGAGCGGAGCGCTAAAATTGAAACCGTGGTAGAGCAAATGCCTGAATTTCCGGGAGGCGAAAAAGCTTTGTACGACTATTTGTCCAATCATATTCAATATCCTACAGCAGCCTTAAATGCCAATAAAGAAGGTAAAGTTTTGGTCAAATTTGTAGTCAATGAAGATGGCTCTGTATCTATGGCGAATGCGGTAAGGGGTTTTGGATTTGGTTCTGAAGACGAAGGCATCAGGGTAGTCAGCAGTATGCCCAAATGGAAACCTGGCCGTAACAATGGTCGTGCTGTTAGGGTTTGGTTTCAGGTGCCTATCTTTTTTAAGTTGAACTGATGGGTATAATTTTTGTCATTTTCCTTGAGCCATTGTTTCAAATCTTTTGCCATTTTCTTTTGTGCTCCAGTGCTTACTTCTCTGATACCGCGCTCGCCTATGGCAGAGGTAAAATGACTATTGAGCAGAATACGATTATCATCTGCAATAAACACCATTATTTCTCTTTGCCCGAATTGTGCATCCAGTATGCGGCTCGAAATTTGGAATACCTCTGGCGCATCGGTTTTTTGGTAAAAAGCAATGTTTTGTTTTAGTAAAAACTCTCGGATAAGGGTTGTATTGTCAAGCTCGGTAAAATTACTTTTGATACTAATAAATTTCAAATCCTGAATACGACTATGCAGAACAAAGCCGGTTACTATGAGCAACATTGCAAGCACCAAAATGCCGCTGATACTATTGCTTGTTATTCCTTCAGCTTTAATTCTGTCGTAGCTCAATAGCAATACAAAGGAAAAAATGACAATCATCCAAAAGATAATGCCAGCAATAGAAAGCATCGGCCAAATCGTTTTTTTATTGACTGGATAGCGCAAGTGTTTTTTGATGAAGCTAATGTCATTTAATAATGGACTATGCCAATGGCTGCTTTCGGGGCTGTCAAGTTTTTTGTACATAGCATTTTCTTGCGTTCAAAGATACTCAAAACAGCAACAGTCACTCAACGAATGCTGAGTGACTGTTGCTGTTTTTTTTAAATCAATTTTCTTATTTCATCGACTGTGCGTCTTTCAAAAATTGCTCCAATCCAAGGTCGGTCAAAGGATGTTTTAAAAGACCTAAAATAGAAGGTAATGGGCAAGTACATACATCGGCACCGGCTTCGGCACAACGCACAATATGTAAAGGATTGCGAATAGAGGCAGCTAATACCTCTGTCATAAAACCTTGCGCGTTGTAAACATTCACAATTTGCTCAATTAATTGTACGCCATCCCAACTGCTATCGTCAATACGACCGATAAAAGGAGAAACAAAAGTAGCACCCGCTTTGGCAGCCAATATGGCTTGGCCAGCTGAAAATACCAAGGTGCAATTGGTTTGGATTTCATTATCTGTAAACCATTTGATGGCTTTGATTCCGTCCTTTATCATGGGTACTTTTACCACAATATTTTTGTGCAATGCAGCCAATTTTTTCCCTTCGGCAACAATACCTTCAAAATCTACAGACAATACCTCTGCGCTTACTGGTCCATCAACAATATCGCAAATGGCACGATAATGGTTCAAGATATTTTCTGTACCGCTAATGCCTTCTTTGGCCATTAGCGTAGGGTTGGTTGTTACCCCGTCAAGAATACCCAAGTCGTTGGCTTCTTTGATTTGGGCAAGGTTGGCTGTATCAATAAAAAATTTCATTTGGAGTGTTTTTTTCTGGAGCAAAGATAATTTGATGGAATGTAGAATGAAATATCAATAGGTTAAACTTATCCCCAAATTTCTAACCACATGACATCAATTGGATTTAGTTGTTCATTTTGAAGCCATTTTATCTTGAGATTAGCTATTTCGTCAATATTTTTGAACAAATCATTTTTCCGTGAGGTTTGCCTTGTTTCTTTATCTCTTGCTTAGTTTTTGTTTTTCCGTCCGAGGGCAAAAGGTGAGCAACTCGTTTCTTATACTTGATGACAAAAGACAAGCAGTTGAATTTGCTTCATTTAGGCTTTTGGCCAAGGATAGTTCTCTTAAATTTCTAGAGCTTACGGATAGTAATGGTTACGTTAACTGCATTGTAGATAGTGAAGGCGAATATTATTTAAAACTCTCTGCCATTGGATACAAAAGCTTGGAACAAATTATCAATATTGATGCCAATCAAACAGAACGCAAAATTTTTCTACAAACATCTGGTAATGAACTCCACGAAGTGGTCATTGCTAAAGCCAAACTATTACTTCGACAGGAAGATGATAAAACAATTGTAGATCCTGAACAATTGTCCGAAGCCAGTAGCAATGGATATGAAGTGTTAGAAAAAACACCTGGGTTATTCATTGACCAAGACGGTAATATTTACATTAGTAGTACTACGCCAGCTTCGGTCTATATCAATGGACGCGAATTGAAAATGAGCAGAACGGACATAGCTTCTATGCTCAAAAATCTACCACCTAATAGTATTGAAAAGATTGAAATTATGAGAACGCCTTCGGCAAAATATGACGCTTCGGGCGCTGGCGGCATTGTGAATGTAGTGTTGAAAAAAGGGGTAAAAATAGGGCTAAATGGAAGTGTCAATATTGGCGCACAGCAAGGTGTTTATGGCAATCAGTTTGCTGGTTTCAACCTGAGTAATAATGATGATAAATGGAGTTCTTATGTCAATGCTAATTTGACCAGCCAAAATAATTCCCAACAATTGAACACAGACCGTTACCTCAGCGCAGATACGATGCTCAGCCAAAAGGCTTTTACAAAATATCCTGGCAATGTCGCTTTTACTAGTTTTGGTGCAGGTTACCAATTCAATGATGCCTGGAGTTTTGCTTATGATGCACGGATTAGCCATAACCAAAGTTTTAGCAGCACTGAAAACCAAAATAATATTATAAATGTTGCCAAGGATCAATTGCTAGGAGCTACTTTTTCGCAGGCAGAAAATTCCAATCGCTCCTTGTTAATTGACCAAGACATTTCTTCAACCTATAAAATAGACACGAGTGGCTCAAAATGGAACAATAAATTGTCTTATACTTATTCTACGGGCAACACTAGCCAAGAATACACCAATTCTTCAATTTTAGGAAAAAGTGGAGGGGAAGGAACTATTGACTTTCGCCGACATTTTGTAATGGCACAGTCTGATGTCAATAAAAAACTTAAGCATCACATTAATTTTGAGACAGGATTAAAATCGACCGTATTGCGATTCGATAATAATGCAGCTTTCAGTAAAGGTTTGGGCTCACTCAGACAAGATGATTTGGGTAGAAGCAATCAATATCAATACACCGAAAACATTAATGCCGCTTACATTCAGAGCTCCAAGACTTTTGGTGGATTTATTCTCAAAACAGGTTTGCGTTTAGAGAATACAAATATGAATGGCCATCAACTTAAGCCCGGCGATACAACCTTCACCATATCTCGGAGCGACTTATTCCCTTATGTTTATTTTAGTAAAAAAATAATGGCCATTGCAGGATATGATTTGCGGGCTTATCTTGTATATCGGCGTACTATCAGCAGGCCTAGCTACGAACAGTTAAATCCATTTCCGAAATACATAGATCAATTTATGTCAGAAGTGGGGAATCCTGCGCTGAAGCCGCAGTTTACCCAAAATTACGAGGCGAATGTCAGTGTGGATGAGCGACCATTAATTGCCGTAGGTTACAATGACACCAAGGATATGTTCTCTAATGTTTTTTATCAGTCAGATAGTACCGTGACGCAAGCCTACAGGGGCTATGATAATATCGGCACCAATAGAGAGTTTTACTTGCGCGGTTTTGCAGCGATACCTCCTGGCGGTCGTTATTTTGCAGTATTGGGTGGGCAATACAATCATAATGTGTACATAGGATTGTACGAAGGCAAGCCTCTCAATTTTACTGCCGAAAGTTGGATGTTTTACACCTATCACCAACTCAAAATTGACAAAAAATCAACCTTTACTTTAAATGGCTTTTGGCGTTTGGCAGGGCCTTTACAGTTTTACGAACTTAGTGCAATGGGCTCTTTAAATGCTAGCGTCAATCGGCGTTTTTTTAAAGACAAACTCACTTTGGCACTGAGTGCATCAGACATGTTTTTTACCAACAATAATTCATTTATAGTTCGGCAAGGTACAGTTTCGGCATCAGGTACAAGAGCTACAGATAGTCGTCGTTTCGGTTTTAATCTAAGATACAATTTCGGTATCCGAAAAAAGGATGACAAACTAGACATGTTTAATCTAGAGACTAAAAATTAGGTCATAAAAAAGGCTATCCTGAGTGCATCAGAATAGCCTTTCAATATTATGCTTTGGGTATTTAATACATAATGGTTACTCCCGAAGGGTTTAATAATTTGGTCAACGAATCCTTGATTTTTGTCGTGTCTGATGGCATTATTTTAATAGTGCTAATGACATAAAAGGTATTCGAATCTTTGTTTGCCACACTGACATTATAGCCATAAGAGTTTAATTGTTTTTCCTTTTTTTCTGCCTTAGCAAGGGTACTATATTCTTTGATGATAAATTTAAAAGTTGGGGTATCGTTTGGATTTACTTGTGTAGTTGCAGTAGTATCCACCGATGTGCTGTCAATTGTATTGACTATTGGAGCTTGAGGAGTTTCTACCTGCATTACTATTTCTGTATTTTCGGGTGCTTGCTGATTCATAAAATAGCGAATACACCACACCAAAACACTGCCGCCAATGACAATGATTACTGCCCATAAGCCTACGATATTCCAGTTGACTGCACTTTGCTTGTTGTAATTATTGTAATTGGTATAGCTTTCGTAAGGTTTTTCTGCTCCATTTTTTGGTTCTTCAACAACGGGTTTTGGTGTTTCGGCAATTGGGAACACAATATTGTTGGTAGGCATACTGAATGCAGCATCCAACTCAAATTGAAGCACGTTATTTTTGAGAATATATTGCCCAACCGATGGAATAACAATGGCACCACCAGCTGCAAGAATTGCCTTGCCGCTTTTAATAAATTCACTTATTTCATTGGATGCTTTCGCAATGCTGACTTGTTCAATATTAGCAATGAAATTAGGAAATGCATCATCAATAGACCCAACAGGGTTGAGTTTGGTATAATAAACGCCACCAGTCAATTCTTTGCCATTATGCACAGATGCAGTTTTTAAGATTTCGAGATTACCCAAACCTTGCAAACAACAGTATTTATTTTTTAATAAGAAAAGCCCAATGTACTTGGCAATATCCATACGTTTCTGTTTTGTCTTTGATTATAATTCTTTATTGTTGCGAAATTAGAATTTCAACCGCACACCACCATATATATTTATCCCAAAAGCCTGATAGCCTAGCCAGCGTTGATACTTATTATTCAGCAGATTATTTACGTTCAAATATAATGACAATTTTTTCATTGCCATATATTCACCGCCAAATCCCATATCTACATAAGATTTAATCTTGATTTCTTTTAAGCTTGTATCTAGTGCGTAGTTTCCCCCAACATAAGACGTATAGGCAGTCAATGAAAGTTCAGGAATTGGCTGCCAAAGAAAATCTCCATTGATGCGGGTAGTGGGCAAATGCCAAGCGCGTTTGTTAAAGCTAATATTTGAATAATTGAATAATAACAGTTGGCTACCTACCGAAATACTGTTGCCAATTTGATACCGCAATCCAATTTGTGCCGAAATAGCATTTAATTTTGGAATGTAATAAACCATCATTTTTTCTGCCGCAATTGGTGAGTTTAGGAATGTTGCCAGATTTTCGTATTGCCACCAACTTAATTTTCCATTAAATGTAAAATGATACCCAATTGCTTTCTCTACAAAACCAAATAGCTCATTGCTATGGGTTTGTATGGATGAAAATTGACTGATAAATGGGTTGGTTAAAAACAACTGTTGATAGGTGTTTTGGGTTAACGAACCCTTTAATCCAGCTCCGATACTCGCTTGTGCCTTAGGAATTCTATACCTAAATTCTATATCATTCAACAGAAATGAATTTTGATTTTGGCCAATCGTTGGCATTAAATAGGCCTTAAACAAGACATTTTTTTTATCATAGCTTCCACCCAACCTTAAAGATGCAAATCCATTAGACACATTATAAACGCTAGAACTCAATTGAGTTGCCACAGCCTCGATACCAATATAACCGGTTAAGTTGCTGTCGATGAATTTCTCTGCACCTGCACTGGCCAGAAAACTTCCTTCATTATTGATATAGCTTCCACTGTAAAATGAAAGGCCAGCCAATACGCTTTTTTTAAGACCGTTTTTATCAAAAGTATTATCACTGAGTCTTGCGGAGAATTTGCCACCGCTCAGAGTTTGGCGGCTTGCTATTTTATTTGGCTGAATTATCTCGTCGTAACCATACTGAAAAAAATTATGGTGCGTAGCACTAAGGGCAAATTCGGCTTTGACTTTATTCAAAGAATAGGTTCCGATGCCATCTAGCACAGCAGCTGTCTGCTTTTGATAGGTGTGTTCTCCCTTTTGGCTTAATAAACCCAAGTGCAAGTTTGAATTAAATCTATGAGTTTGTATCCCACCGATTCCTGCATCCAAAAATAAGGTGTGTAAATTTCCTACTCCTGCCTTTACATAATTTTTATAACCTTGTGTGGTAGTATCTGCACCAAAGGCCAAAGGCTGCAATGGCAATGGTTTGTAACTGTAATTTTGTGTTTGAGCGGGCACATTATACTCAAAACTCGGTTTTTTGTTTTCAGCTGGCGGCAAGGTAGGTGCATAAGTTTCCTTTACCGCTTGTTTGATTTGTGGCTGATAAATTTGAGTAATTTCAATTGTTGTAGCCTTGATAGTGGTGTCGTTTACCGCCACTTTTTGTTGTGCAAAACTATCGGTAGCAGCAATGAATAATAAGCTCGAAATAATGATTTTTTTCTTGTTCATAGTTTATCCCTCGCTCAATTTACTTTTTCCTTTTTCTGATGCTTTTATTTGCTCCATTTTAGTCGTTGCTTCTTTTTTCAAAGCATCAACTTTTACATTTTTGATTATGCTTTGCAAGGTTGCTTTCGCGTTAAAATAGTCCTTCTGTGCAATAAAGATGTCTGCCATCAACAAATAAGCTTTGGTGTTCCAGTAACTACTGCTCGTACTTTTTTGAATTGCAGTATTAGCAGCTTTTTCGGCTTCAGTCAGTTTTTTCTGAAGCATCAACAATTCCGCTTTTCTATAATAAACTTCGGCAGCAATATCAATGTTTTTGCTATTGATTAATTGCTCAAAATATGCTTCGGCCTCATCAAATTTTTTGCTGTTTAATGCTACATTTCCCTTTATCAGCATAGCTTCTTCTTGGCTTTGACTGTCTAATTCAGGAATGGTCAGCAAAGTGTCAGCATAGCTACTGCTCAACTCATATTTATCTTGATTTTTGGCAGAGAGCATTAATCCTTTGTAAGCTGTTTTTAAATTGTCTTTACCAATTGCACTACTTCGCAGTATGCTAAAATAATTGTCGGCCGCAGTATACTTTTTTTGAGCCATCGCCAAAGAGGCGGCTTTCAAGGCCGAAGGCTCTGTAAAGTCGCTCCAAGCTTCTGTCAACACGGCATCATATCCAATTAGGGCTGAGTCATATTCTTTTAGCTGGTAATGACTTTCTGATTTATAGAAATTAGCCTTTGTTTTGAAAATTCCAAATGGATATTGTTGCAAATAATTACCCATTGCTTCTGTAGCCTTTACATATTTTCCTGCAGCATATTGTGTTTCTGCGGCTGAATAAAACAAAGAATCTAAAGCAGTATTGTCAGTAGTATTCAGTCCGATTTCTTTGAGTAAACGAACATACTCATTTGGCTTGTTATTGCTTACATACAAGTTTTTGAGCGCCTCAAGTGCAGTATTTCGCTGGGCAGAATTGGGGTAATTCTGCACCACTTTCTTGTAGGTCTCTATTGCTTTGTCATCGTTATCGGCCTCTTGGTAAGCAAATCCTATTTTCATCATTGCTTTTGCGGCAAGGTGTTTGGCGCTAATGTCATTGATTTTTTGAAAATGATTAATAGCGTCTTCATATTTATTAGCATCAAGATGCAAGTCGCCCAAAGCATAGTGCGCTTCGTATTTGTATTTCGATTCCGGATTTTTTTGTGCAATAATTTGCAATAAGATGTCTGCTTGTTCAGCAGATTTTCCTTGTAAACCTAATAGGGTGCTTTTTTGAAAACGAGCATAATCAACGTCGTTGCCGTTTTGTGCAATTACCTTGGTATATAATTCGCTTGCTTTTATGTAGTCTTTGTCTAAAAACGCTGCATCAGCCTCGCGCAAGGCTGCGTCCGAAGCTAGTTTTGCAGAATAAGTGTTGCTTGATTTTTTATCCTGAGCTTGTGCAAAATAATTTCTGGCATCTGAAAATTTTTGCACATTCAAAGAAGAGTATCCTAATGTCATTAATGCATTTTGTACAGTGGCATTAGGGCTAATGTTAGTGACGTTTCCTGTGTTTTTGGCTAGAAAATTTTTGCCATTTTCGATTGCCGAACTGTAATTTTTGTTCCTGTAATCAATCTCCGCTTTCCAAAAGTAAGCCGCTGCCTCATAATGAATATCTTTAGTGTTTTCGATTGATTCATCCAATAACCTTTCAGCTTCTCCCCAATTGTTTTGCTGCATATTTTGTAGTGCAAAACCATAAGCACTTTTTTGCAACAAGAGCTTATTAGCTTCCTCGCTACTGCGCAACATTTCATAAGCCTCACTGTAATTTGAAGATTGTAATAATTGCTCGGACAGTATATTCGTTGCTTCTGATTTGAATTTTGATTTCGGAAAATCAGCGATGAGTTTTTGTAATTGGCCGCTTCCCTCAACAGGATAGCCCAATTCAAATGCTAATTTACCCGAAACCAACAGAGAGGGTTCTGTCAAAGCCTCATTAAAAGGCATTTCGCTGCAAAGGCTGAAAGCATTTTTAGCACCTTGCTTGTCATTTGTTTTGAGGTAACAGTCTCCTAGCAAATACATGGCGTTTTGGCCAAGATTATCTTGTACTGTACTGAGCTGTTTGAAGGGGTCAATGGCTTTTGTCCATTGATTTGTAGCATAATAGCAATAAGCCATTTTGTACAAATCCTGTTTCCTGATTTTATCTACATTTTTATAGTAAAATTCAAAATAAGGAATAGCCTCTTTATATTGCGCATCTTCAAAATTGCATTGCCCTGCCAACAGATGTAATTCGTTGTGGTAATAAGATTTTTCGGGTTTAGCGATGATACTTTTTGCTTTTTGCAAAGCTTTGACACGCTCTCCGTTGAAGTAATAAATCTCTGCAATATAGTAGGGCACTACGTCTTGGTAACCTTTTAGATGCTCAATCTTCTCAAAACTCTGAAGGGCAGATTTATAATCACTTTCATTGTAAGACAACAGCCCAAAATAATAATGAGCACTATTGGCATAAGGCCCGCCAAGGTCTTTGATGCTTAATAGTAGTGCCTTCGCTTCGTTAAATTGTTTGTTGTTAAAATAACAATAGGCCAATTCAAATTTTGAAGAAGCAATTTCTTTGTTGTTGAGATTTGCTATGCCCGCTTTTTCATACTCCTGAATGGCCGAAGACCACTTCCCTTTGCGAAAATAATATTGCGCTTTTGCATAAGCTGTCCTTTGTCGGTAGGCCGCATTTGCAGTCTCCAAGTTTGATGAAACCTCGATTCCATTGGCTATATCAGCAATGGCTTTGATGTATTCGGCCTTATCTCTTAGTACTATGGGGTCATTGTTTAAAAAATAGGCTACATCACGCTTCAGATAATTACTTGCAGATAAGCTTGCAGCACCGTATAAACCCTGATGATATTGTTGCTCAGCATTGTTCAACCAGTTATTGTGGCTCAGAAAAGGAGTATGTATTTGGGCAAAAGAATGACTTTGGCCTGCCAATGCAAGAGTTACTATAGCAAAGGATTTGATGATGCAATTACTCTTTTTCTTCAATAACATTCGTGATTTTACTTAAAAGCGCCAAGAAACATTTAAACTAGGGAAAACAGGAAGTTGGTAATAAACTTTATTGTCCAATCTGTTGACATAAAATATATTGTTGCGGTCGTACACATTCGTTACAGCAAAGGTGGATTCTAATGAAGAGAAATTGCTGATTTTGAATGTCTTTTTCACCGACAAATCCATACGATGATATTCTGTAAGACGACCACCATTGATAGTGCTTGAATAAATGGTATTGATACTTCCGTTTTGGGTTAGAGGATTTGCGCTAATGCTTCCACCTGTAAGGTTTACATTTTCATTAAATCCTTGGGTTTGAGTAAAAGGAAAAGCCGAACCATAGTTAAATCTAGCAGATACTTCCCAATCTTTATTCTTGCCCAAAGTGTAAGAACCAACAAGGTTGATATTCAAACGGCGGTCAAATGGAGGAGGATACACTTGAGTGCTATAAGTAGAATCAAAATTTTCTAAACGCGTTGTGTATTGAATTTTTTGGTAAGATACTACCCCCCAAAGGAATAATCTTTTCACAACGTACTTGGCCGATAAGTCAATACCCGCTGCATTTCCTTTGTCAGCCTGAAAGTCTGCCATGCTATTTGGGTTTACTCCTTTAGTTCTATTTAATTGTATGATTTGTGTAAAGTTTTTGTACCAGGGTTCGATGTTGAATTCAACATCTTTTATATCAAATTCTACACCAGCAACTAAATGTTGCGCTCTTTCAAGGTTAGACGCTACATTTTGTCTGTTGGTATTCATAATTGTTTGGTCGGGGCTCAATACAAAACCATTAAAGAAATTCACCACATCACGATCAGACTTGATGCCGACAATATTTTGAGAATATAAACCGCCCGCAGCCTTGAAACGAAGATTGCTATTGACATTGAATTTCATATTAAGGCGAGGCTCAGGTGAGACAGCTCCTTGAGAAGAGTAATATTGAAGGCGAACACTAGGTTCTAAAATGAAGCGCTGGTCAAAATTCTTTTTATACACAAAAAATGCCGCAGCAGTAGTGTTATTTCTATCCAAAACAATCGTACTGCCCAAAGAATTTTTGTAGTCCAATTTGGTATTTTGCCCTGCAACCTCAATACCGTATTTTAATTGGCTATAACCAGGAAAGAAGTAAGTGAAATCAATTGCTCCTTCAAAGTTGTTGATGCTGCTGCTTCTTGGCTCAAAGTTTACTTCTTCGTTGTTGATTTTATAAGTTGAGTAAGCAAATTTACCATTGATAAGCGATGAAGAGCCTGTTGGAGAAACCACGAAAGTCGTTCCGGCTCCGGTCGCCTTCCAATCGAAAGAAGCAGTGGTCATTCCCGCACTATTAAAAACACTTGCTTTGTCGTTAAAATTAAAGCCGAACAAATTGAACTTAGAACCATTGTTTCCGCTAAAAGTTACTTTACCATAAAGGTCAGTAAACTCAAAAGGAAGTCCATTTTTGAATTGATCTCCGAAACCACTGTAAATGGCTTTTGATGTTTGGCTGAGGTAACTGTGTTTGGCCGAAATCAAGAAAGTAGAACTACCTCCTTCAGGATTTTTTTGCTTCATCAGAGGCCCTTCTAGCATTCCACGAACCATTATCGGTGATGCAGATACCACGCCCGACAAACGTTGGTTGTTACCATCTTTAGTGTGTATATCCAAAATAGCCGAGCTTCTGTTTCCATAAGTAGCGTTAAAACCTGCTGTGTACACATCGGCCGAACGAATGGCTTCAGTTTCGAATACAGAATATAAACCTATGGAGTGAAATGGATTATAAATAGTGATACCATCCAATAAAATACCTGTTTGCACGGGCGAACCTCCACGAATGTATAATTGGCCTCCTTGGTCGCCAGTAAAAGTGACACCAGGCGTTACTTGCAGATATTGTGCCAAATCTGGCTCACCACCCGAACTTGGCAATAATTTAATTTCTTTTGGTGTAATGGTGGTTGTACCAATATTCACCCGAGTTGTTTTTTGAATTTTGCGCGCAGAAATGTCCACACTTTTTAGTTCGAGACCTTTACTATCTAGGTAGAATTTTTTAGAAACCACATCACCTGCTACAATTTTTACTGTCGTAAACGCAGTGTCATATCCAAATGATGTTGCAAAGAGTGTATAAGTGCCAGGCTCTAATTGCCCGATAGTAAAATAGCCGTTTCCGTCTGTTTGGGCTCCAAATTTTGTTCCTTTTACAAATATGTTGGTGGTACTCAAGGCTTCACCGGTTCCTTTTTCGTAAACGAAACCTTTCACGCCTCCGGTAGCTCCTGATTGTGCTATTGATGATGAAATACAAAAGCTTCCGATAAGACTTACTAGAACTAAAAATTTGCGCATAAAAATATTGTGCTCTAAAATATTGATGGATTTACTAAAAATTTGACTGCCAAAGATAAGGATTAGGGCTCAAGCCCTCAAAAGAAAATAATAACGCTGGATAAGGCACTATTAGTGTGCAAACTGAAGCTTAGCCTAAAATTATTTCAAAACGCGCATCGCTTTTTTTACATGTTCGGCAAAGGCAATAGGCTCGCTAGGGCTCAGTACAATGTATTTATCGTCTTTGGTAGTGATGAGTAACAAGTTGCTTTTTTCGGTGATTTGAAGATTGATTTTACCATATTCGGTAGATAAAAAAATACCATACCAACCCCACAATCCTCCCGAACCCCAAAGCCTCAAGCGCACTTTCAGCTCCTTGTACTCAATGGTAGAAATGGAAGCAATTTGTTGCAAGGGTATTTTTTTGGCGAATACACTTTTGTGAATCGTAATTTGTTCCTCATCCACAACATATTCGAATGGGCGCATCAAGTAAGCAGGTAGAAAAGTAGCCGTTAGGACCAACAATAGGATTAAGGTGTCTGTTAATCCGGATTGTGCATAGAGGAAAAAAGGTATGGGGATAATGCCAAAATGCACAATTGTCGTAATGATTTTCACGGTATTGTCCATCTTAGTGCCGAAGCGCTGTGCCATTTGTTGTTATTTTTGAGGCTCAAAAGTACAATTTGAAAGGCTAATTTCGCCCACAAGCTTTACTTTGCAAAGAAGGGCTTATTTCTAGTTTTATTTTACCCAGCATTATGTACACACAACAAGAGCAACAACGGATATTTCAATTAGCCAAAGATTTAGTAGCGAAGCCGCATGGAGAGCCTGCGCAGCTTGCCAAAGATTTGAAAGAAATCATCCTATTTGCCGATTGGCGTTATTATGTCGAAAACGAACCTATATTGGCGGATGCAGAATACGACCAGCTTTTTGCCTTGTTGAAAAAAACAGAACAAGAGCATCCCTACTTGCGCACCGAAGATTCGCCCACACAGCGCGTGGCCTATGGCATTTCCGAAAGATTGCCAACTGTAGCGCATTTGGTTCCGATGCTGAGCTTGGATAACACTTACAATGCCGAAGATTTGAAAGATTGGGCTAAAAGATGCAGCGGATTGATACCCGACGAGCCCATTATTTATTGTGTAGAACCCAAATACGACGGTGCCAGTATTTCCCTGATTTATGAAAATGGAAAATTGGTGCGTGCTGCTACCCGTGGCGATGGCGTACAGGGCGAAGAAATCACCACCAATGTCAAGCAAATCAAATCAATACCTTTATCGGCCGGGTTTGCAACTGCCGGGGTGCAGCAAATCGAAATCCGTGGTGAGGTAGTCATCCATAAAAATACCTTTGCCGAACTCAACAAACAACGTGCCAACGAAGGGCAGGCGCCTTTGGCTAATCCACGCAATGCCGCTTCGGGTACCTTGAGAATGCTAGACCCGACAGAGGTGGCGAAGCGAAAATTATCGGCCATTTTGTACCATATCAGTGATGTAAGTGTAGAGAAAGGGGTGGAAACTACTGATGCTTTGAATACTCATTTTGATGCGCTGCAATGGCTGTACCAACTGGGTTTTCCCACACCGGCCAAAGAACTCAAGACCTTCAGTAACATTGACGAGGTGATTCAATACTGCGCAGCTTTTGAACACAAAAGAGATGAGCTACCCTACGAAATTGACGGCTTAGTCATCAAGATCAATAACATTCGGCAGCAAGAACGCCTGGGCATGACAGCGCATCATCCGCGCTGGGCAGTGGCCTATAAATTTAAAGCCAGGCAAGCCACCAGTGTATTGAGATCTGTAGAATTTCAGGTGGGTCGCACAGGCTCTATCACACCGGTGGCCAAAATAGACCCCGTCAATATCGGCGGGGCGATGGTGAGTTCTATTTCTTTGTTTAACGAGGATGTGGTACGCGAAAAAGACATCCGAATTGGAGATACTGTATTGGTAGAAAGGGCTGGCGATGTGATTCCTTACATTGTAAAATCTATGCCCGAAATACGCAAGGGCACAGAACAAACAATCGCCTTCCCTACACATTGCCCTGTATGCCACGAGCTGCTCGAAAAGCCTGCCGACGAAGCCGTATGGCGCTGTATCAATATTGCCTGTGCGGCACAAGTGGTAGAGCGCATCCTGCATTTTTGTAGCAAAGATGCGATGGATATTCGCGGAATGGGAGAATCCAATGTGCAGAAGTTTTTTGATTTGGGCTTGCTCCAAAGCATCCCCGATTTGTACCGTTTAGATTGGGCACAGGTAGCGCAGCTGGAAGGCTTCAAAGAAAAGTCTATTCAGAATTTGCGCACAGCCATTGAGGCTTCCAAAGCACAGCCATTATCCCGACTGATTTTTGGTTTGGGCATCCGCCACGTGGGCGAAACAACTGCCAAAAACCTTGCCCGTAAGGTAGTGCACCTGCGTGATTTTTATGATTGGGACGAAGAAAAACTCAAAAGCCTGGACGATGTAGGGCCCAAAGTGGCCGCCTCTATTGCTCACTTTTTTGCCTCGCCCGAAAACAGACATATCCTTGACCTGCTCGAAGAAAGGGGCGTAAACCTCATCAACCAACAAACGCAGCAAATACAAACTGGTGGGGCATTTGAAGGCAAAACATTCCTGTTTACTGGCACCCTATCGCAGATGAAACGCAGCGAAGCCGAAGCCAAAGCCGAGGCCAAGGGCGGAGTGATATTGGGCGGAGTGAGCAGCAAGCTCAATTACCTCATCGTGGGCGAAGATGCAGGCTCCAAACTCGAAAAAGCCAAAAAACTAGGCACCGTGCAGATACTCACCGAGGCGGAGTTTTTGAAAATGATGGAGGGATAGATAATTAAGCCAAAATATTTTTTTTTGGGCGTGCCCCCGCCATCAAGTTGCCGCTGTCACCCTGAGCTTGTCGAAGGGCGGGGTCGGGCTGCTCCAGGCTCCGCTGCGCTGCGGCACTGCGTGCTGGCTGCTGGGGCAGCCACCTTACACATCCCTCACGCTGTGTGGTTGCGGTGTTATTGACAATAAGTCAATAACACCAAACGCCCTTACCCTCAACCGCAACTTGTCATTCCGACGATAGGAGGAATCTCAACATGCTAATCGCATGTATAGATCCTTCGTTCCTCAGGATGACAAGATGCAGCATGGTTGCAGTCAAAATTCACAAGCTAATATTCCCCTGCATTCATCCACATGCTGTCATTCCGACGATAGGAGGAATCTCAACATGCTTATCGCATGTATAGATCCTTCGTTCCTCAGGATGACACATGTGGTATTATTCATTTTTCATTAAAAAAAACTACTCCCATTCTCCGCCGTTGTTGGTGTTCAGAAATTGTTTTTCACAATTTCCACCAACAACTTTTTTATGGCTTGCTGGTGGGCTATACTACAATGCTTACTCCTCAACAACCAACAAGGGCGAAAAAAAAGCATCTATAAATCGAACTTCATTATCCGCAGCAATCGAATCCTCAAGGCTCGTAAAGGTGATTTGACAACGATCAAAACCATTGATAATAGGCATCTTCAACTATTTTCTTTAAACCATGAAAGTACAACTTTTATCCCTATTTTTGATAAAGTTTGTGGGGAATTTTTTTCACAGACTGACGTTAGCAGTAATGGTGGAAAACCGGTTCCAAAAGAGAAACACAACTGAAAAAACATAAATTTGTAGCATATAGAAAAAAAGAATGGACAATCGCTTTACGGACATAATACAACTAATCAAACAATCTCGGACTAATGCAATAAGAGCCGTAAATGCTGAACTAATAAATCTTTATTGGAATATTGGAGAATATATCAGCAAGAAAATTGAACAATCAGAATGGGGCGACTCTGTTGTAACTGAATTAGCCAAATTCATCCAGACATACGAACCCGAAATCAAAGGCTTCTCCGACAAGAATTTATGGAGAATGAAGCAATTTTATGAGACTTACAAGGACTTTCCAAAACTCTCAACACTGTTGAGAGAAATTAGCTGGTCACATAATTTGGCGATTTTTTCAAGGTGCAAGACTGCTGAAGAAAGAGAGTTTTATCTAAAACTATCTAAACAAGAAAGTTATAGTTTCAGAGAACTTGAGCGACAAATTTCTGCAAGCCTTTTCGAGCGGACAATGATTGGAAACTCAAAACTCTCGACAACGTTGAGAGAAAGTAATCACGACCTTTCAAACACCTTCAAGGACAGTTATGTATTTGAATTTTTAAACTTACCTGAACCGCATAGTGAAAGTGAATTGCAACTTGGACTTGTAAGACAAATGAAAAATTTCATTCTCGAACTTGGGAAAGACTTTTTGTTCATAGGAGAAGAATATAAGTTGCAAGTTGGCAACAGCGACTTTTACATTGACTTGCTTTTCTACCACCGTGGACTTCAATGTTTAGTAGCATTTGAACTTAAAGCCGACAAGTTTAAACCCGACCACTTGGGACAACTTAACTTTTATCTGGAAGCATTGGACAGAGATGTAAAAAAGCCAAACGAAAATCCGAGCATTGGCGTTTTGCTATGCAAGGACAAAGACAGTGAAGTTGTAGAATATGCTTTAAGCAGGAGCCTTTCACCAACAATGGTATCAGAGTATAAAACGCAACTACCTGACAAGAAACTTTTACAACAAAAACTACACGAGCTGTTTGACAATGAGACGGATGAGAAATAGATCCACTACTGCTAACAGCCGTTTTGCAAAAGCGGGGGTTTCGTGCTCCGCTCGGCGTAGTATGGGGCGATAGCTTTGCAGCATAGCCTACTACGTCGTGGCTACACAGCAGTCTCCGGACTGCTTTTTTTGTGTGTAACAACACTACATGCGTCATTGTCGAAGATGCCGATTATTTCGGTGCGCAGAGGAGGCACGACGACAAAGCAATCTAAATTTAGACTGCTTTCCCGAATGCTTTCGGGACAGGCTGTTCCTCGCAGTGACTTAAGCTAGAAAAGCAAAGCCCAAAGAAAATTACATACCCTGACGGTGTGCTTCGACTACGCTCAGCATAAACTGCAACCCAAGGCTCAAAGAATTTGATAAAAGCTGACCCCCAAAAAAAAGCCCGCCAACATTTCCGCCCTTGTTGGTGTTCAGAAATTGTTTTTCACAATTACCACCAACAACTTTTGTGGCTTGTTGGTGGGCTATACTACAATGCTTACACCTCAACAACCAACAAGGGCGAATACGAAAATAAATTTTCGTATTCGCGCTTTTTTTAAGGAACTTCTTCAAGCACCCTCGTTGGGCGTCAGCTTAGAAAACCGACACCAAGAACAAACACCATAAAATATTGTTTCTATTTTTGGAAACTTTCGTTAACCTTGTGACGTTAAACAAGATAATATTGAATGAGATTTTTCGAGACAAAATTTTTAGAAGAAGCGGACGAGTTCATTTCGCAACTTGACCCAAAGACAATTAAGAAAATCTTTTACAATATTGACCTTGCGTAACAAACTAATGATCCAAAGCTTTTCAAGAAACTACAAAATGAAATTTGGGAGTTTCGGACGAAGTTCGCAGGACTTCAAATCAGACTTCTTGCATTTTGGGACAAGACAGATAGCAAAGAAACTTTGGCAATAGCAACCCACGGTTTCATAAAGAAAGTTGACAAAGTTCCGGCTAACGAAATTGACCGGGCAGTAAGACTGAGAGACAAATATTTTAACAACAAACAAAAAAAGTAATCATATGACAACTAAAGAATTAAAGACTTACTCACTTGCCGAGATGAAAGACAAGTATATCGGCAAAGTTGGAACGACTGAACGAGACGAATACGAATATGAACTTCGTATGGACGTTTTGGGCAAAATGATTAAAACAGCCAGACAAGAAAGAAACTTGACTCAAGAAGAACTTGGACGACTTGTTGGTGTTCAGAAAGCTCAAATCTCTAAACTAGAAAGCAGTGCTAACAGTGCGACAATTGACACAATATTGAAAGTTTTTAAGGCGTTGAAAGCAGAAATAAACTTTAACGTAAAACTTGAAGACAACTTTGTCAAACTCGCCTGACAGAAAAGAAAGCCGAACGCCCAGATCTCCAAAGGAGGGGAATGTTTAGTTGCGGTTGTCTGTACAGCGCATTGTGCTTCAATGATACTATCCAACAGTACTATTTTTTAATGATTCAGTCTGCATTTTCCTACTTTTAGGCACAGTGACCTTAGCACCATTAATCATTGCCGAACAAATACATCCCGAAAACTATTGATGCCCTCCACGCTCGCGAGGGGCATAAATAAATACCTCTTTCATATAAAAAGGTTCTGAAAAAGCGATGTCTGCAAATTCTTGTTGAGCAAAACTTTTGGCAGCCCAAGCAGCCCAATAAGACAACTGAACGTCTTTTTGCAATTTTACATCTGCACCAAAAACTCGTTGAGCCTGTTCATCACCCACAATGCAAAGTGAATGCGGAGAAAGAATACTGATTTGCTCTTTCACCTTTACGGTATCAGCATGTATCGGCTGATGAACGATATTCATGTCAGCATCGTAGCAAGCGTAGAAAAACTCATTTTCGCGTGCCGAAATGAGCACCACATAATGCCAATAGGCGTGGTTCATTTGTATAAATTGTTGGGCTATCAACTCCAACTTGTTTTGCGATATCAAAGGCTTACCCAAACCAAATGCCATACCTTTGGCAGCAGCCATACCAATGCGTAAACCTGTATAAGAACCTGGGCCAGAGCATACGGCAATGGCACTAAGCTCGGACATTGAGAATTTTGCATCTTCAAAAAGCTGCTCGATCATTGGGTTGATTACCGCTGCCTGACTCTGGCGCTCTTGGTGTACCAAAGCATTCAGCAATTCGCCATCCCGAACTAATCCGACACTGCATTGATCAGCCGAGGTATCTATCAATAAAATCTGTTCCATAAAGCTGGGCAAAGTTAGGCTTAGCGCTTACATTTGCGTTATGGAAAAGAAAATAATTCGCACAGATAATGCGCCGGCACCGATAGGCCCATACAACCAAGCCGTACAATATGGCAACATGCTTTTCGTATCTGGCCAGATAGCCCTCGACCCCAAAGATGGCAGCCTTTTTGTGGGTGATATTGCTCAAGAAACCGAAATTGTAATGAACAACATTAAAGCCATACTTACTGAAGCTGGAATGGATTTTTCGAACATCATCAAAACCTCTATTTTTTTGATGGATATGGGCAAATTTGCCACCGTTAATGAAGTGTATGCGCGCTATTTTACAGATAATTTTCCGGCGAGAGAAACGGTACAAGTAGCTGGTTTACCCAAAGGGGTACAGGTGGAGATTTCGGTGATTGCAGGGAAATAATTCAATGTTGAATGATTAATGGTTAATATTGAATGAATGCTACCTAAAAAATGGACTTTAGTAAAGAATTATTTTCCAGATTACGAGGAAAATCTTGATGAAACATTTTTAATTGAAGATATGTTTCTAGCCACCTTTAATAACTACTGCATTGACGTTGGATGGTATGGCTCTTGGGGCGGGGATAAGAATGGTCGATTTATAACTTATTTGATTAAAGATTCAAATTGGGAAGAACCTATAATTAAAATAGTTTCTTTTAAAATTTCAGAATTAGAAAAAACAATTGAATTGTGTAGTAATTATATTGATGATTTAATATCAAACTAATTTAACCAATTAACTTTTTAACTCAATTACCTTCTCTCAAAAATTATTAATTTCGCACAAAATTAAAATCACATTTCTTTTATGAGTTTTATAACCAACATCCACGCCCGTCAAATATTAGATTCACGCGGCAATCCTACAGTAGAAGTAGATTTACATACTAGCGATGGCTCTATGGGCCGTGCTGCTGTACCTTCTGGTGCATCCACTGGCAAACACGAAGCAGTAGAATTGCGTGATGGCGACAAAAAGAAATACTTAGGGAAAGGGGTGTTGAAAGCGGTAAACAATATCAACGATAAATTAGCCGAAGAGCTTTATGGCATTGAGGTTACTAACCAACGCGAAATTGATGATTTGATGTTGGCAATCGATGGCACTGCCAACAAGTCAAAAATAGGTGCAAATGCTACCCTAGCGGTAAGTATGGCTGCTGCAAAAGCTGCTGCTCAATCTACAGGTTTGCCATTATATCGTTATGTCGGCGGCGCTAATGCAAAAACATTGCCTGTGCCCATGATGAATATCCTTAATGGTGGTGCACACGCAGACAACAAAATTGACTTTCAGGAATTTATGGTGGTACCTACTGGTGCGGCTACTTTTGCTGAAGGTTTGCGTTGGGGTGTGGAAATTTTTCACCAACTCAAAAATGTATTAAAAGAAAAGGGCTACTCTACCAATGTGGGCGACGAAGGTGGTTTTGCACCCGATATCAAAAGCAATGAAGAAGCGATCGAAACTGTATTGAAAGCCATCGAAAAAGCAGGCTACAAACCAGGCGAACAAGTAGGTATCGCTATGGACGCAGCAATTAGCGAGCTATGGGATGCGAAAGCTAAAAAATATCATTTCCACAAATCGGGCGGAGCCAAAATGAGCAGTGAAGAGCTGGTAGCTTATTGGGTAAAATGGTGCAAAAAATATCCCATTGTGAGTATTGAAGATGGTATGGACGAAGACGATTGGAAAGGCTGGAAAGCGCTTACAGATGCGCTTGGCAATAAAGTACAATTAGTGGGAGACGATCTTTTTGTGACAAATGTTCAGCGTTTGGAGAAAGGAATTACAGAAAATATTGCCAACGGCCTTTTGGTAAAAGTAAACCAAATTGGCACTTTATCTGAAACGATAGATGCCGTGTCTATGGCGCAACACGCAGGCTACAATACGATTATGAGTCACCGTAGCGGCGAAACCGAAGATTATACCATTGCCGACCTTGCTGTGGCATTGAATTGTGGCCAAATCAAAACGGGTTCTGCTTCTCGCTCCGACCGTATGGCCAAATACAATCAGCTACTTCGTATTGAAGAAGAATTGGGTAGCAGCGCTTACTACCCTGGCAAAAAATTGAAATTCGGCAAATAAGAACTCATCCACTACCCCTTCTCCAAGAGAGAAGGGGTTCTAAAGTAACTTTATGAAAAAAGTTTTCAATCTTATTTTCAATAAATACCTGCTCACGTCGGCGGCCTTTTTGGTATGGATGACTTTTTTCGACCAAAATGATTGGATGACTCAAAAAGAAACCAAAAAGCAATTGCAGGCTACCAAAGACAACATCAAGTTCCTTTTGGCCAAAACAGAGGCTATGGAACAAGAACTCATCCAATTGCAAAGCGACCCTCAAAAGTTGGAGCAATTTGCCCGTGAAAAGTACAGAATGAAAAGAGAAAATGAAGACCTTTACATTATCGAAAGAAAATAAAAAAAAGGAACCCGTTCAAGATTTTTGAACGGGTTTCTTATTACTGATAATTCTATTTGTATAATAAAAGCCGGTCCGGTGTCAAAACAAATTATAATTCTAGGCTACCAGCTTTCGGCTCTGCTTCCTTGGCTATTTCTTGATCAAGTCAAAATTAAAGTTCGCATTAACAATGATTCCATTGTTGTATTGAAAAACATTTTGACCAGCTATTTGCCTTCCCAATTGAACTGTTTGATTTAAATAGCCAGCTTCAAGCCTGATGTTTTTATTCCATCGGTAACCCAATAATAATCCGATTCTATTTTGGTCAAAAACATTGACATTAACGTGTTTACCAAAGCCTATAAAAACTTCGTCATAAAAAGCGAGATATGGCGTTTTGTCTTTCATTTGACCAGATTTAAGAGGTACTTGAACCCTAAACATATATCGAAATCGATTGAGCAAAGGGTATTCCTTTTCCTTAGTTTCTTTGGCAGAACTATATTTTCCTACAAACCTTTGTTCAAGCATAAAACGATGAGAAAAGTCTATTTTTCCTTCTTTGTGCGAAAGTTGCATCATTTCAAAAAATCTATGCTCTGTAAAATCCTTGCCATATCCATTTATTGGATAATCGCCATAGGGAAAAGTTTCAACCCAAGCATACCCTACTCTGAATAACACTCTTGGATTCACAACATAGTTAAGACCAAACCGCAATAGACTTTGTTGCCCATTGGTAATGAAATTATTTCTCCGCCACTGATATTCGCTGTGCAAACCGAACCTTTCGGAGAATTTAAACGTACCGAAACAGTTATACCATCCTATGTTATTGTTGGTATTGAGGCGGTTATTCTGCCCATAAGCTATCTGGTGAATGGTAAAAAATACAAAGGCAAGCGACAATATTCTTTGTTTGCTAATAAACTGACTCATCTATAGTGGCTTCAAAAAAAAGCCCAAAACTAAGAACAATTTAATTGTGCCTTGCTTTATTATTGCCTTTTTGATGATTAGGTGTCACTTTGGATACATCAACACGAAAAAGGCCAGAGCATTTTTTCCAGCTTATTATCCAACCGACGCTATATTATTCTATCAGCCCATCCACATCAACTATTTAATACCCTATATTTGCGCCTCATTCTTAAAAAAACAAACAACATTCATTATTATGAAAATGATTACCCGCTTCGCAGCACCCTTTCAAATGGCATTTGCAGCCCTATTAGCCGCAATGTTCCTATTTTCGGCCTGCAAAAAAGAAGAAAAGAAAGACGAGTATAAAGCCAAATTTACTATCAACACCAACGGTACTTTTGTTGGCGGTGCACCTACTGTTACTTATAAAAACGCTGCCGGCACTGATGTTACCGAAAACTTAACTGTAGGTACTGCTTGGGTCAAAGAAGTGACCAGCAACAACAAATTTGCTATCTATGCCAAAGTCAATGGTACTATCTTGGACGGCGGTGTACAATTGGAACTTGAAGCATTCAAAAATGGCACTACTGTAGAACTTGGCAACTATAGCCAATCTACCCCATACGAAACCCCAATTAATGTAAAGGTTGAAAGCGTCTTCGAATAGAAGCACACATTCAACTATAATATACAGCACGCTAGCCACCACGGCTAGCGTGTTTTTTTTTGGGGGCGCTCAGCAGCATCATCATATGAGACTTTGGGTCTCCAGCTATCGGCTCTACTGCGTGCCGCCTCTATCTGGCGCAGATGAGGCTTTGGGATTGCTATTGGGCTTTGCTTTTCCCGTATTGACCTCATCCTCGGTTCTTCTCCGAGGGATAAGGAGGCCAGCATCTAAAGTTTCACCCAAACCACTGGATGTCATTCCGTAGGAATCTATACACAATACAACACCAAATCCACACCACAGTCCACCACTCGCTGACATCTCGACGAAGGAGAGTATTATACATGTTACCACAGCTTTGAGCTAGAAATTCTTAGACCTTCAGGTAGCAAGCTACGCATGAGCCAGTAGGACAGTTTTATTGTAAATTAAGCACACAGATACCTCGGATAAGCACAGATAACAAAGGTTTTTGTAGCGGGGCCATCTAAAAACGCGTTGCAGTGTCTTGTCCTAAAATAGGTGTCCAAAACTGTACCTGAGCCGGATAAAGGGGGCGAGCGAAGCGAGCCCCACTAAACACACGATGAGAAACTATGCGCATTGGCTTCTTTGCAAACTTTGCGTGAAAAATATGTGAAAGGAAAGCTGAAGAAAAGAGAAGCCTTGAGGTGTGCGACGCAACGGAACTCGAAAAGAAGGTTAAAGCCGACAACAAAAAAACAATCACCTCCTTTCAGCAAAAAAATCCTTCATTAACTGTGCGCATTCTTCTTCCATTACTCCGTAGGATAGTGTTGCCTTTGGGTGAAATGGATTTTGCGTTCCGGCAATTCTCTTGTAGCCATTTTTAGGGTCGGATGCACCAAAGACGATGCGCCCCACTTTGCTCCAATAGATTGCCCCGGCACACATCAGGCAAGGCTCAAGGGTTACATACAAGGTGGCCTCCATTAGGTATTTTGCTGCTATGGTATTGCAAGCTGCGGTAATGGCTATCATCTCGGCATGGGCGGTACTGTCGGCCAATCGCTCTACTTGGTTGCTTCCTCTGCCAATAATTTTATCGGCCCATACCACCACTGCACCTACTGGTACTTCGCCTGCATTATAGGCTTCTTGCGCCAGGCGCAAGGCTTCTTTCATAAAATGTTTATCGTCCAGCATTGTTTTTATTCTTTATGGTGAGTATCCATCGTTATCGTCACTGGGCCATCATTAACCAAAGCTATTTTCATATCTGCCCCAAATACGCCGGTGGCAATGGGTTTGGCTAGCAAAGCAGACAATTGACGGATACAATATTCGTAAAGCGGAATGGCATGCTCTGGCCGGGCAGCATTGATAAACGACGGACGATTACCTTTTTTGTAAGAGGCGATTAAGGTAAACTGACTGACCAATAGCAAATCGCCGTGGATATCCAATATGGATTGATTCATCAATCCTTGCTCGTCTGAAAAAATGCGTAGGCCAATTATTTTTTGGCACAACCAATCGGCATCTGCGTGGCTGTCCTGGGCATCAATACCGAGCAACACCAACAGCCCATGTGCAATACTGCTGTGCATTGTAGCATCGATGGTGACGCTTGCCTGACTCACTCGTTGTATCACAGCTTTCATAAACAAAAGAAATTTTAAGGCAGATTTTCAGCAGCGAAAATACCCATTTATGAATTGAAAAAAACTAAAGTTGAAGCAAGTCAAAGATTAAAATGATAGCTGAAATAATACAGGCTATCCCTACAAAATTTTTGATAAGCTTGCGATTGAGGTGGAGCATTTTAATGATTTTACTACCAAAAAAAGCATAACAAATGAGAATGAATAACCCTCCAACTGAATTGGCCAATGAAAATCTTAACAAAGAAATAGTAGTAGCAGACAACCAGCCTTTCTCCATCAAAATGATACCCCAAAAGAACCAAAAAGGTATTTGCTGTGGATGCACTATGATAGACCAATAACCACGCCTAATCACATTTCTACTAAGTTCTTTGGGCGTCTTCACCTTCTCGAAAAGAATCCAAAAACCAATGAGTAAAAGAAAAACTACTGAGCTGCATTGTGCAATGCTGATTAGGACTGGAAAATCCATTAAGTAATGCAAGGCATAAAGCGTAAAAAAACAATACAGAAACTCAAACAAAATGGCGAGGGCAATAAAAAATACAAGCCAAAGTTTATTCTTCTTTTCTGATAATTCGATGACAGACAAGTTGATATTGCCTACAATGAAATAACCCCAAATACCTATCAAAAAACCTATAACAATCATCATTATCTCAAAGGTCCTTAAAGCTGAAAAAATTGAGGTCAATAACAGACCAAGAAATCAAGAATTTCATTATAAAGATAAGGGCAAAGCGCTTCCAGTCTTATTAATTAATCCACCCTTGACAGATGCAGGCTAGCATTAAATCAAAAAGTTGTGACGTTTATTTACTATATATTTTCCTGAAATATTCAACCGTTAATTTCAACCCATCTTCAAAGCGATATTGTGGTTGATACCCCAAAAGGTTTTGAGCCTTTGAAATGTCTGCTAAAGAATTGCGAATATCCCCTTCACGCTCTTGGCGGTAAGTGGCTTGGTGCTGAATACCTAATAGTTCGCGGATAGCATTGTATAGATAATTTACCGAAAAATTTTCACCCACTGCAATGTTGTACACTTGTCCAAAAGAGGCCTTGTTTTCACTGAGCATTCCACGGATATTGGCCTGAACTGCATTATCCACATAGGTAAAATCACGGGTTTGCTCGCCATCGCCATTGATATAAACAGTTGTATTGTTGATGATACCACTCACAAATAAAGGCATCACAGCAGCATAAGGACCGTTTGGGTCTTGCCTTGGTCCAAAAACATTGAAGTAACGATAACCAATGATGTTCATGCCGTATAATTTAGAGAATACATCGGCATACAATTCATTAGTTTTTTTGGTAACGGCATACGGAGAAAGCGGGTTGCCAATTCTCTCTTCTACTTTGGGCAAATTGGGTTCATCGCCATAAACTGCCGAAGAGGACGCATAAACAAAGGTTTTTACGGTCGAATCTTTGGCAGCAGTGAGCATGTTCAAGAAGCCAGTTACATTCACTTCGTTACTAGCTACAGGATCTTTAACAGAGCGAGGAACTGAGCCTAATGCAGCCTGATGACTCACATAATCCATTCCTTCGCAAGCGCGCACACAAGTTGCAAAATCGCGAATGTCACCGTTGATAAATTCGTATTGACTGTAGTGGGCAAATAGATCAACATTCGATTGTAAACCTGTTGCTAAATTATCCAAAACACGAACTTTTTTGGCACCATTTTTAATCAAGTATTCAACAATATGCGAACCAATAAAACCTGCGCCTCCTGTAATAAGAAAGGAGTGTTGGCTTATATCTTTTGTATGAAAAATGGACATTATTTAAAGACTCCAATATTTTAGTTCCGTAATTTTATTTCTTAAGATTCCTTTCAAATCTACCAAAAGAGCATTTGGCTTGCAAATAGATTTGAAATAGCTCTCGTCATAAGCGCAGTAAGCATCGTGATTTACAGCAACAATAACAGCATCATAATCATTGCTGATATTTTCTTGTAATCCAAAACCATATTCGTGCTGTAGTTCATCATTATCAGCATGCGTATCGGTAACATGAACAGTAACATTATAAGCTTGTAATTCTTTGACTACATCTGCCACTTTCGAATTACGAATATCCGAAACGTTTTCTTTGAAAGTACACCCCATAATCAACACCTTTGACTGACCAACATTAGTACCAGCTTTAATAATTGATTGCACTGTTTTTTTTGCTACATAAGCAGCCATTTCATCGTTAATAGTCCTACCAGATAAAATAACACGAGAGTTATATCCTAGCTGCGCAGACTTATAAGTAAGGTAATAAGGATCTACACCAATACAATGACCACCAACCAAACCAGGAAAAAATTTCAAAAAATTCCATTTTGTTCCTGCAGCCTCTAGCACTTCGTAAGTGTTGATGCCCATTTTATCAAAGATGATAGACAATTCATTCATCAAAGCAATATTTAAATCGCGTTGCGTATTTTCTATGATTTTAGCAGCTTCTGCAACTTTTACAGATGAGGCTCTGTGTACACCTGCTTTCACTACTAATTCATATGTTTTTGCAATGACATCCAAAGCCTCTTCATCCGACCCAGAAACAACTTTGACTACATTCTCTAAAGTATGAACCTTGTCTCCTGGATTAATGCGCTCAGGAGAATAACCATATTTAAAGTCAACACCAGCTTTTAAACCCGAGATTTTTTCAATTACTGGCAAGCAATCTTCTTCGGTGCATCCGGGATATACAGTAGATTCAAACACTACATAATCTCCTTTTTTAATAACCCTACCAATTGTTTCAGAAGCTTTAAGAACTGGTGTAAGATCGGGCACATTGTGCTGGTCTACAGGGGTAGGAACAGCTATGATATAAAAATTAGCCTCTTTCAATACTTCAATATCATTTGTAAACGTAATATCACAATCGTCAAATGCTGATGCATCCAATTCATTACTTGGATCAATGGCATTACGCATCATCTCGATACGAGAGGCATTTATATCAAAACCTATTACCTTTATTTTACGTGCAAAAGCCAAAGCAATAGGTAAGCCTACATAACCAAGACCAACAAGGGCAACCTTAGATTGTTTATTTAATATTCTCTGATACATTGAATGCGTTTAAAACAAAGTGCAAAAGTAAGGTGATATTTCACCAAATGCTAATCTTTTACACAATAAAAAAACGGTTGCAATTAAATTCTGCAACCGTTTTTTCTTTTTAATCTTCAATTTCTATCTAATCAGTGTCACATCACCTTTAAATGTTTCGGCAGCGCCATCGGGATAAGCTACACGGATGATGTAGTTGTATGCTCCCATATCTAACAGCTTGCCATTAAAGGTTCCGTCCCAGCCATCATTGATGTTTTGTGTGCTGAACACTTCCTGACCCCAACGATTAAATACGCGGAACTCTGTCAAAGTCTGGAATGTTACACCCATCAAGCGGAACTTGTCATTCTTACCATCACCATTTGGCGTAAACGCACTTGGTACGCTGATGGGACTCTTATAATCTATCGTCACTTTCACACTATCTTCTCCTCTACAGCCATTCATTCCTACACCTACCACGCGGTACGTTGTCGTCACTAATGGCGATGCCGTTGGGCTCACATTGTTCGGATTGCTCAAACCTGACAAGGGGGTCCAATAATATTGGGTTCCACCAAATACATTTAGCACTACACTCTTGCCATACTTAATCACGGTATCCTTATTCGTGATGTTGATGGTCGGCAAAGGCTTAACGGTGATGCTCGTCTTGAACGTATCAATACAGCCATTCGCATCGGTTACAGCTGAATAATAGGTCGTGTTTTTGCTCGGTTTCGCTATCACACGCTCACAAGTATCACAGTTCAACGACTGCGCTACGTCGTACTGACTATTGTCGGTTGACTCGTACCACTTCGTTTTCGTTCCATTATATGAACGTAATTGTATCGTCTCGTTTTGACACACTATCGTATCCTGAGTGATAAAGCGAGTGTTCTTCGGTACAACAATCATTATTGAGTCTTTCACCAAACATCCATTACGGCCACGAGTTGATACAAACAACTTCGTATCCTCGCCAATGTACACCAACGGCTCTTTGATCATCGAATCTTCAAAATAATCACCCGGGGTCCACAAATACGTAAAGTCTGTATCTCCTGCTGAACAGAAGCCTATCTGAAAGTTCGGTAGTAGTTCGAAACTTGTTGGACCTATCTCGGTACTCGGACTAGCACATACATCTCCTGTAAACTGATGACTTCTCATCATTAGGTTGAAGCCTGGAGTAGTGTACATATTTATCGTTGGGCCTGTTCCTGCTGTCGCTTGCGCGTAGCAAATATCTATCAACAAATTCTTCGTCGTATCCCAATTGTAGGCTTGTGTCAAGATAAAGTTCGTACCATAACCCGCATTGATCGTCTCACTCGTAGAACTATACACTGGAACAATACCAGTCTCAAATGCTGGAGATGTGGATGCAAATTGTTTCGTATCCGTACACTTCATACCTATCTTCAAATTCGAAAAGTCCATACTGCTCGCACTAACAGCATTCAAGGCTATTGAACGGATCGTGCCAGAGCTAATGTTACCATTACGAAGTGCCTCTTTAGGTATGATAAACTGGGTATGAGCAGTTGTGTAATTACCATTAAAAGGATGATTCAAGGGCTCTGCTATTATCGACCCTGTACTTGGGTTGGCTACCACTTGATTGGTAAGGCTACCACATGTCAATAGGTCTGTTGTACCGCAAGATAAATTACGCAAAGGTTTCAAGCCATTACCTACTGCATCCAAATCATAGAAATAACCCGGACGACAATGAATCACTGGACTCAAGGGCAAAGCTGTTACGCTATTACTTCTGTCTACAGTTATCGGAACTTGACCATCGGTAAAACAGTTGGGGTTAGAGGTTGCCGTTACACGAACATTGTAATTAATATCTGTTTTGATACCATCTACATTGGTATTCGCTGAATCGGGTTGACTCAAATAACTTGTAGGGGTCCACGAATACTTAAACAAACTTGGGGTAACACATACATTAAATCTTGTGTTAGGACGCGTAGACGACAATAGTGGCGTTCCTGTAGCCAAAGTACAACCTTCACCTATGGCTGGTACAGGTAAGCTATAAGAGGGAATGTACTTCACACTCGTAAAGCTTGTGTTGCTCGCATAGACTGGGTCGGGCGTACCGCCAAAGGTTCCTGACATTTTGCTCCAGCATACTTCTACCATCAAATTCGATGACCCATCCCAATAGTAAGCATTCGGGAATACAAAGGTATTCCAACCCGAATTCGTAAAAATACGCTGTGGGGGTAAAACTTCTACAACGCCTGAATAACTCGTCATCGTACTACCGCTCAAACTAGCATCCGGGGTACAGGCCATCTTGATCGTAAACTTATAGAATGAATCGCTACTGTTCTTTGATGGCAAATTAAATGATATCGAATTGATAAAGCCTGGTTGAATACCCGCATCCAACAACTCATCACGACGATACAAAATCTGCATACGCTCGCCTGCTGAGGCTGCTGTATGGAAGAATGGTGTAGGACTCAATGAAGATATCGTTCCGGTTCCTACTACCTTATCTGAAGGTACGCCGCCTGAACAAGAGCTTTGCGCAATACCGCAAGGTTGTTGGCTCACGTTCGCAAACAATTGGGTAAAGCCTTCTGGACATACCGTGTCGCGTGAGGCATAAGGGGCTATCAAGGGTTGGAAGCCATCTACTACAATACGGGTCGTATCGCTATAGCCACAACCATTCTTATCTTGGGCATACAATACAAAATAGGTCGATATAAAGGGGGTCGATATTGCATTCAACTTCGTTGAATCATCCAAGGTACTTGCAGGACTCCATGATAAAAAGTCTAATTCTGACAATGGACTAATGCTTCCTTTCAAACTAATAGGCTTGTTCGCACATACTGTTTGCTCAGGACCAGCATCAATACTAATCAATGGAACACCAATACGAACATCTACTGTATCGCGGGTCGTACAACGGTAAGGACCGCGGTAGATACTTCCTTCTACCAAATAACTTGTATACACGTTTGGCTGTACGCGAGGACGCTCTAAAGTGTCATTATCCATAAAAGGTGCTGGACTTGTAGGTGACCCAAATAGGCTCGTCCACTTGTAGCGCATCTGAGCATTAGGGGTCGTTTGCATCTCCCAGGCGGCTCCGCCTGGGATACAATAGATACCATCCTTACCACCTACTACATAGGGCAATACAGTGATTTTTACAACATAAAAAGTCTCGGTGATCAATGGCTGACCCAGTGAACATGTAGAATCCACAAAACGTAAACTAATCACGTGGTCACCCACATCACCTTTGCCAGGGGTCCAACTCAAAGTACCTACTGCACGTGCTGTGCCATCTCCAGTACTGGTATAAGTAGCGCCCGGCAATTTGCTCAAATCCCATTTTGTGTAAATAGCATTAATTAAGGAATTTGAAGTAGAACCTACATCAAAACGTAAATTTTGACCAGGACAAGCAAAAACCGTATTCGTAAGGGTGTCTACATATCCGCCACTAATACCCTTAGGGAAAGTGTCGTTTGTGGGAGGCGGCGCACTACAACCCAATACAGATACTTGTACGTCCCTCGTGGTAAAACCCATCAACTCGCCTGTTGTACGATCATAATCAAATGTTTGAAAAGCCAACACAAATTTACCGGTTGTTGTAGGCTTAAAAACAGACGTACCCGTTCCAGCATCTACTGTATAAGGAACTGCAACATCTGAGGATATTGGATTTGTCAGTGAATAACCAAGAGGAGTATTATAAAGGCAAGGCACTAAATAATTGTCTCTCGGAGTTGCATTTACAGAAACCATACTATCCAAATCGGGATCATAAGGAGCATTTGGGAAAAATGCAGTAGCATATTGACAGAAATAAGGAATAGGATCAATAGAGTAACGAGGAGAGTTAACATTAGCTTTTTTGCTGTTATTAATCATCGCATCCACATAAATAAACCATTTAGTTGCAGGTAATTCTAAATTTACAATCCCTCCATTTCTATTACCATCTCTCCAACTAAACAACCAATCAGTACAAGGTACTGGTAAGGTAACTGTTTTTACGAATGTATGACGAACAAAGGCTGGAAAAAATGTAGAAGTAGCTACCCTACAAGAGTTTTGTGATTTGAAAGTATCACACAACTTATCCAAAGTATCCTTTATAGGACTATCCATAACAGTACTACCACTAGGACCACAACCACTTATTGACCGCCAATTTAAAGTGGTAGAATTAGGTAAACCAGCATTATTTGGTTCACAAGCCTTATAAATATTTAGCGTAATCCGATAAGTATAGTCCGTAGGACCGGTACCTACGTAATCTACATGGATATCTGCAGCAGCATAGTGAGTAGCTTTTGCTTTAAAATTTACCAAAACCAGCAGTAAGAAAGTCAAAAAGAATCCTACTATAAAGTTAGATTTGAAAAAATTAATCGTCTTCATCACAAATGTTTTCAATGGTGGTTAATGTGAGGTATTAAAATTATCTTACGAGGGTAACATTACCTTGTTTAGTGATTACCTTTCCATTGGCAGTAACAGCCTCGAGCACATAAACATAAACGCCTAGTGGCTGAGGTTGACCGCCAAAATTACCATCCCAACCTTTGTTGATATCTTGAGATTCAAACACTTTCATACCCCAACGATTGTAAATAGTGAAGGATTTTAAAGTGGCATTACCTAAATGCAACGGTTTGAAGATATTGTTATCACCACGGCCAGGAACAAAGGCATTAGGAATGTCAATGTATGAGTCGGGAGCTACAAATATGTAAATAGAATCCTTGGCAATACATCCCGCATCACTTACTCCAGTTACATAATAGGTAGTATTCAAAAGAGGTGAAGCTTTAGGATTGGCAATATTTGCCAAATCCAATCCAATAGGTGGGAACCAAGTATAATATAAACTGTTGCCTTGAGGATTCAATTCATAGACATCGCCAGGGTAGATGGTAGCACTATCGGGCAAATAAATCAAAGTACGAGGATGAACAGTAACGGTTACCGAAGTAGAGTCGATACATTGATTACTATCCACACCGATGACAACATATTCTGTGGTAAAAGTTGGAGACACAATTGGTGTTAATGAATGTATAGAATCAATATTAGTTAATGGCTTCCAAGTAACCGATTTAAGCAAAGGATCTCCGGCAACACTAATATTAGCCACATCTCCAGGGCAAATAGAAGTATCATTGCTTGGTGTCAAGAAAGATCGAGGTTGTACAGTATAGGTAACACTATCCGTTCCTGTACATCCAGCTGGGGTTTGTACACTGAAATAAATCTTTTGCGAAATGTAACCAGTGAAATAGGTAAAGAAAGTATCTGCTCTTTCTAAAGCTCCACCTGGAGACCATTTATAAGAATATTTAGTATAAACACTTGGATCAGGTGTGATGGTAGCATACATGTTAATGGTATCTCCAAAACAGATAGAACGATCTGCACCAATATCAGCAGTTGGCGTAGGGTCAATGTTAATCACTACAAGTTTAGTACTATCTCTACAACCTGCTCTTGTAGCAGAAAGAGAATAAGTAGTGGTACCAGTTGGCGTAATTGTCATACCTGCACCTGGCACAAAAGCATTAGGAGTAGAAACACCAGTTGAAGGTGTCCATACATAATTATAGCGTTGATCTCCCCAACCTTCAATAGCTATAGATTGACCATTACAAATAGTGGTATCACTTACACCTTTTTGTCTGCCTTGATGACCAAGGCCAGTGAAAGTACCCAACTGATCACCTGTGGTGATATAGAAACCTTTCAAGATTTGAATTCTAATCGTATCCTGTCTCGCACAACTTGGTTTTTCGTTAGGGATAACCTGAAGAATATATTCTATAGAATCTGGAATAAATGGATAATCTTTAGGGATACGACAAATTGGGTTAATGATTGTAGAATCGGTCAAGAAATCCATAGGATTTGCAGAACCCATACCCGGTAATGGATTAACACGCCATTTGTAAACATAGGTAAGTTCGGGCTGAGTGGTTAAGTTACCATTCAATTGCAATTGAGAATAACTACACATTACGGTATCCGGACCAGCATCAATTTTCGGATTCACCACCACCACTTTTACTTCATCCTGATTGGTGTTGAGTACGTTCAAACCTTCACCTGGACGAAGACGTTTGCAATAAGCAGGTAAATTGGTAATCTCTACCAAATAGGTAGTAGTGCTTGAAGGGTAAACATCTGTACAATCGCTTGTAGCTGTAGTAATACCTAAAGTTCCCGTACAAACAGCAGTGTTCGTATTAGTGGTACACCAATTATAATTTAAAGTAGGGATACCTGCAACAGTTTTTGGCAAAGCACATAATCTTGCCATCTCGCCGAGACAAATAAAGGTATCTTTATTTGGGATTGTTTCTACGGTTAGGGTCACATATATAGGTATAGAATCTACGCGGTACAATTTGGGTTGACCGGGAAGACAAACCTCACTTTTCACTACCAAATATTGTTGACCTTCGTCCAATTCTACAGGAGTCCAATAAAAATTACCCACAACATTGCTAGTACCAACACCAGTGTAAGGATCTACAGTTGAAGTACTTGAAGTAGCAGAAAAAGTGCCGTGATTATCTGTAATATTATTAATAGTAGCACCAGCAGTTGCGGTAATGCTAAAATTGATTCTGTGCGGCACATTCGGACAAACAATCACACCGGTTGTGGGTGGGCCAGGAGGCATCGCTGCTAAAACACCAGAAGAAGGGGCAGCAGTATTTACTGTAAATGCAGAACCTGCAGAAGCACAAGCACTGCTGATGACAAATTGCATTTCACGAATCACAGTACCCACCACTTTAGTACCACGGCGCTTGGTAACCAAGAGCGCCAATTGAGGCAATTGAGCAGTAGCAGCCTGTGGTATAAAAGACATCAAACCAGTTGAGGCATCTAAATTAAAAGTAGCACCTGTACGGAATGGATTATTAATTAAAGAAGTACCACTAAGCGCACCACCAAATGCATAGCTAGTGGGCGTTGGAGGGAAAGTACAAGTGGTTTGGTTATCTGCAGCACTTGCAGGGTCAATTAAAGAATAGGTAAGAACATCTCCATCTGCATCAGTACCAGAATAGGTAAAATGTTGCTTTTCGCCAGCACACATATATTGAATAGGGTCAAGACCGAAAGTAGGCGATGAGCTGGTTGGCGCATCGATATTATTCAAGGTAGATTCTGTATACAAATTGTTGGAACCAGCAGGTACATTATAGTTGGTAATACCAGCGTTACGCAATGCAATTGACACTACAAAATGCCAAGAATCACATTTTGAAGGCAATGTAACAGTGCCTTCATAAACCCATTTACGGTAACCCTTGATGGTGCTACCAGGTGCAGAACATTGCGTTGCTGCAGCACCTGCACATACATTTTGTACTGGCTGACCATTGGCGCCCAAAGGCGTTTTTTTCGTTAAGGTCACATTACCTCTATCAAGATTACAAGTGTTGTAGTAACAAAGATTTACGGTATTGGGCTCGGGAGTGGCACCAATACAATCTCTGTAAAATGTATACGTGAGTAAGTAAGTGGAATCACTTACCCATTTGTAGGCAATTTCTCCAGCTGCGGCCCTATTTGCCTTGGCATTAGATGTGGCAAACAAGACAAAAACTACAGTTAACAACAGTAATAGGCTTGAGGATAATTTTTTCATTGTGTTCATATTTTTCAAATGCTAACAAATTTATTGAATTTGCTGTGAATATGCAACTTTTGTTAAAAAATTATTTTCACAAAAATTAACAAATACGGCAATAACAAGACGTAAATTAAAAAAAAATGGTTGGTTACTTATATGTATTTATTTATAAAAATACCTATACCGTTAAATATCAAGTTATTCATGCACTTAAAATGCCTTTTGGGGCATTGTTCAAAGCCAATTTTACTGCATGGCCGACAATTGATTTGTTTATTTTCGACCAAGAGCGAATTAGGGGCTACATTATTTTTTAAATTATTAAAACCATAATATGGGAACATGCCCATTTCTGGTGTGGTATTCCCCCAAAGCGAAACGATGGGTTTTTTGAACGCAGCAGCCACATGCATTAAGCCAGTGTCATTGCTCACCACCAATTTTGCATTTCTGACCAAATCTGCCGATTCGTTGATGTTGAATTTTCCGCAGGAATTATAAATTTTCACTGGGTCAATCGAAGCAATTTCGTTGGCTTCATCGCGGTCTTCGGGGCCTCCCAACAAAATAATAGGAATGGGTGAAAGTGCACAAATTTCTTTCCAACGATCGGCAGGTAGTTTTTTGGTAGCATAAGAACCACCTATAACAAAACCAACATAGCCGGCCCAATGACTCATAGGAATATCCTTATGGTCGGTTTTGTCTTTTTCGGGGATAAAATAATCCAATCCCTGACCATCATTATGAATGCCCAATGGCTTCACTGCCTCGAAGTAGCGTTCTACTATGCTGCAATCGGGCATGAGGTTTAATTTCAGATTGACATAAAACCATTTTTGCACATTCAGTTTAGGAAATGAGGAAGACTTGGCCTTCAACGCTTTTTTCACCCTTGCGCTCCGGAAATTTTTATGTAAATCAATCACCACATCGAATTTCAATGACTTTAAATGTTCTATAGAAGCAGTCAAATCGTCTTCTAACAAATGCACTTGGTGAATATGCGGATTAGCCTCTAACACGGGCAGAAAAGCCTTTTTGGTCAAATAATGGATTTCAACATCAGGCTTTTGCTGCTTCAAACAACGAACAATAGGAGTGGTGAGCACAATATCGCCAATAGAAGAAAATCGGATAATGAGTATTTTCATGATACAATCGAAACTGTTTTAAATCTTCTTTTTCGATGGCCATCTAATGCCGTAAGAAATGTAGAAATTATAATCAAATGCCGTGGCTTTTTCGCCAGGGCCATAACCAGCAATATAGGCAGGTTTTAAATCGCCAAGTGCCTTTTGGTTGAGTAAAAATTTTGCCCGAACGGTCCATCCAGCAAAAACACCTTTGATGAGCTCAAGCTTCATTCCTCCAGTTAATTCAAACCAATGTGCCGAGAAGTTATCGGCAGCAATTGTGCCCGAGGTAATACCCCCCAAACCATCGTCTGTTGTATATTTTGCCTCATTTCTGTTGATCATCGCAAGACCATAACGAAAGCCGAAAAAACCAATTCCCCAATCCTGAGGACGTTTCCGCACAAACAAAGATTTATCGAGGCCAAGGCGCAAAAATGAATTGTTAGTTTTGTACTTTAAGTCGGGATAATCAATAACAGAACTGCCCAAACCAAGATCAGCAACCGCATATAATTCTTTATTGAGGTAATAATCTACCGCCCCTTCATAGGCTATTCTATTTTCGGCAAGTTGATTTAACAACAGTTTACTGGCATCAAAACTCAACCGTACCTGATGCCCACTATTGGCTATTTTTGAGGTCGACACAGTGTCATCTTCTGCTTCTTGTGCAAAGAGCAAAAAAGGAAAACAAAAAAACAAGCAACTAAAAATATATTTTGACATTCTCCGTCCCGGCTTTAGTAGTTACAGCATTATTGAAAATACGCACAGAGTCAAGGTTTCGGCTTGTAGCAAACACCTCCTTCAACAAATAATCATAACTATAACCACAGGCGTTCGAAATAAATTTTAATTGGCGTTGGTACACAAAAGTGATGGTATCAATGGGCGAAAATGCAGAATCTACCTGCAAGGTCCACCTTGCCGTATCCCGCAGCGGAGACAATACCAAATCAAATTTACTGAGCGCATTGGCACCCCAATACCAAAACTTTGCAGAATCAATATCCAAACTGACAAAATTGGCATTAGGCAAGGCGGTATCAATATAATTATTGGCATCAGATTTGTACTGCAGGCAAGTGATGCTAAGCTTGGGCACTTTGGGCTCCAAGCAAGGATTGCGCTGTGTAGAGCAAGCCAAAAAACCGCTGATGACAACCAACAGCAGTAGTGAAAATTTTAATAAATTTTTAGCCCTATTCACCATCCAAAAGCGTCAATATTTTGTTGACATCATTGATTGCTTTGTCAATTTGGGATTGCAACATTACTTTTTCAGAAGAAGCTCCTTGAGCCTCATCCAGGGCAGGCTTCAAGATGTTTATTTGCAAATGAGCTTCGCCTAATTCGAGGTTTTTTTGCTCCAAAAGTTCTTTCATTTTAGCCAATTCTTCTTTGGTTTGTTGGTATTTTTCTACCAAAACGGCTACCTTCTGATGGAGTACTTCTAATTCTTTCATTATGATCTAATTTGTGCTTGTAATTTATTGGTATAATCGTTGATTAGTTTTTTCATACTTTCCTCTATTTCTACATCAGTCAATGTTCTATCCGCCAGCTGGAAAGTATAATTTAAGGCATAAGATTTTTTATCCACGCCCAATTTTTCACTTTCAAAAACGTCAAACAATTCAAAACTTTTGAGAGAGGATATTTGTGCCTGACGTGTAATTTTTTGTACGTCTTCGAAACGTGTTGACTTGTCCAATACCAAAGCTAAATCGCGCTGAACAGCAGGATATTTGGGCACTTCACGATATTTAATTTTATTGGCTTGCATGGCTTTACTCCATATAGACCAATTGATTTCGGCATAATAAACATCTTGTTTGATGTCAAATTTTTTCAACTTTTCGACACTTACTTTATAAGCAGTACACAGTTGTTCATTTTTCCATTTCCATTGCACAATATCGTGCTCATCAATTGTTGCGACAGCCTTATCAATTCCAGACACTTCGATCAAATTTTCAATTACTGATTTGACGTAAAAAAGGCTTGCATTCTCTACTTTTTGACTCCAACTAGCTTCGCGAACAGCACCAGTAATCCACAAGGCTAACATCGGCAACTCGCTATATTGCCCTACCCCTTTGGTGCTGTAGGTGTTTCCAAATTCAAAAAGGGAAAGATTTTGGTTTTTGCGGTTGACATTATAATTCACCACTTCTAAACCTGATTCTAATATCGATGGGCGTAAGACATCCAATTCGCTGGTGAGCGAATTAATCATCCTTACCATTGGCGTTTCTTCAGGGTAGTATTTGCTATTGGTAATGCTATTAGTGACAATTTCCTGAAAACCCATTCCACAAAGCGATGTAGCTAATTTTTCGCGTTGAGATCGGTCATTTACCAATGGCTTCAATAATGAAATATTTAAACGCGATGGAATATCAATCTGATCTAAGCCATCAATGCGTAAAATCTCTTCTACAAGGTCGGCAGGTAGCGAAACATCGTTTTTATTGGTCGGCACTTTTACCGTAAATCCTTCGGCATTTTCATTAAGATATTCGAAACCCAAAGCTGTCAAAATTCCCTTTATTGCTTCGGGTGAATATTGTTTACCACTAAGGTTTTGAATGTAATGGTAGGTAGCGCTAACCTTAATTTCTTCAATTGCTTTTGGGTAAATGTCTTGAATATTTGAGGCAATTGATGCGCCGGCAATTTTTACCATTAAGGATGCAGCTCTTTCCAAAGCAGGCAATACATTGTTGATGTCCACACATTTCTCAAAATGCGTAGCCGCATCTGTACGCAAAGCATGTCGTAGTGAAGTACGACGAACTGAAGCACCACTGAAATAAGCACTTTCGAGGAAAATTTTGGTTGTACTGCTACTTACTCCACTATTGTTTCCACCAAATACGCCTGCGATACACAAGCCTTTTTCGGCATCACAAATCATCAAATCCTCGGCAAATAGAGTTCGTTCTTTTTCGTCGAGCGTTACAAATTTTGTACCCTCGGCAAGATGCTGCACCACAATTTGATTACCTGTAATTTTATCGGCATCAAATGCATGCAAAGGTTGCCCATACTCGTGCAATACGTAATTGGTGATATCTACGATGTTATTTATAGAACGAATACCAATTGTATTGAGTGCACTTTTCAACCAATCAGGCGAGGGACCTACTTGTATATTTTCAAGACTAATTCCTGCATAGCGCAAGCACGAATCTTTTGCATTTTCGTTGATGCTAATTTGAATTTTATTTTCTTTTTGCGCAGCAAAATCAATAGAAATTGCAGGCATTTTCACTTCATATTTTTCTGCTTCATGATGGCTGAGATAAGCACAAACATCTCTGGCCACACCGATGTGGCTCATAGCATCGCTACGGTTAGGCGTGAGGCCAATGTAAATTGCAATATCTGCTGCACCGATATTAAAATAAGTTGCGGCCAAAGTACCCACCACAGCATCTTGTGGCAAAACCATAATTCCTGCGTGGCTTTCGCCCAATCCAATTTCGTCTTCGGCACAAATCATTCCTTCACTTTCTTCACCACGGATTTTTGCTTTTTTTATCTCAAATGCATCGCCATTGATGGGATGCACCATACAACCCACTGTTGCCACTACCACTTTTTGTCCGACTGCGACATTGGCTGCACCACAAACAATATTCAAGGCTCTTTCGCCCCCTACATTTACTGTAGTCTTTTTTAATTTATCGGCATTTGGGTGCTGTTCGCAAGTGAGCACCTCGCCGATTACCAAACCCTTCAAACCACCTTTTACAGCTTCAATTACTTCTGTTCCTTCAACTTCTAAACCAATGGAGGTAAGAATAGCTGAAAGCTGTTCAATACTTAAATCTTTGGGCAAATATTGTTGTAACCAATTATATGAAATCGTCATCGAAAAATAAAAAATTTCGCCAAAGATAAGCCTTGCATTTAGGAAATAGGAACGAGAATTTACAATGTGCTTACAAATTAAACTGTCCACAACAAAATGTGGGCAAACTGTGAGCATGTGATTTGCCATGTCTAAAGGATGTGAAAGAATAAAACAGAATGTGAACAAATATCCAAACATGTGGATTGCCATTAAATAAATGTGGATTGTATATGTACAAACGGAGCCCTAATGAGAGGAATAAATAGAAAATTTTATTTCGGCAGGCGCTGTTTTGTTTCTAATTTAGCAACCCCGCAAGAAAAAACGGGCATTGTTTACAATTTTTTAATGGCAGTTTTTAATAATAAAAACGGGCATTTTCGGGAGGCAAAGATGAAGAAATGAAAAGCTTTGAAGTGTGCGACGCAAGGAAGCTGAAAAAAGGTTGAAAGCTGGTATAAAAAGAATTGAAAACAAGAAATTTTATAAAAAACACAAGTAGAAATACATAGAATGGCAGTAGGATTAAAAAAAGACTTTGGTAATTTAAGAAAAAACAAGACGGACATTAGCTCCATGGTGTATGGCAAAATTCCACCACAGGCAACCGAACTAGAGGAGGCCGTGTTGGGTGCTGTAATGTTGGAAAAAGATAAGATGGCGGAGGTTTTGGAAATCATACAGAGCCCAGACTGCTTTTACGTCAACGCACACCAAAAAATCTATGCTGCGGTGCGCAGCTTGTTTGACAAAGGAATGCCAGTGGATTTACTCACTGTAACCGAAGAATTGCGCAAAAACAATGAATTGGAACTTGTGGGAGGTGCGTATTTCCTCACCAAGCTGACGATGAATGTGGTATCAAGCGCCCACGTTGAGGCGCATGCCCGTATTGTGATGGAAAAATTTATCCAGCGCGAATTGATTCGTATTTCAGGTGAGGTAATTAGTAGTGCCTATGAAGACAGTACAGATGTTTTTGATTTGCTGGACCAAGCCGAAACAGGGCTTTATGAAATCACGGACAAACATCTACGCAAAAACTTCAAGAGCCTTACTGAGGTATTGGTAGAAACAGTGAAAGAAATTGAAGCAGCAAAAAACAGCACTTCGGATGTAACGGGTGTACCGAGTGGTTTTGCGGAACTAGATAGAGTGACTGCAGGTTGGCAAAAAAACGCACTCATCATTGTGGCAGCACGACCTGCGGTGGGTAAAACAGCCTTTACTCTTAATCTGGCAATGAATGCCGCGATGAATTCGGAACAACCTTACCCTGTAGCCTTTTTCTCGCTAGAGATGGGTGCAGGAGAGTTGGTCAAAAGAATGCTTTCGGCAGTAACAGAAGTAAGCATGGATGCCATCACCAAAGGGCGAATGGAAGAACATGAATTTGTGCAATTGACACAGCGTATGCACAAGCTATCGAACATGCCCATCTTCCTTGATGACCAGGCCGCATTGAATATTTTTGAATTAAGAGCAAAGGCTCGTCGATTAAAACAACGCCACGACATACAGATGATTGTGATTGACTATCTGCAATTAATGAGTGGTGGTGGAGCAGGAAACGGCCCCGGAAATCGTGAACAAGAAATCAGTAAAATATCTCGCGACTTAAAAGCTTTGGCCAAAGAATTGTCGATTCCAATCATTGCCTTATCGCAATTAAATCGTGCAGTAGAATCGCGTAAAGAATCGAAAGTGCCACAGTTGAGTGACCTTCGTGAATCGGGCGCGATTGAGCAAGATGCCGATATGGTTATGTTCTTGTACCGTCCTGAATATTATGGCATTGAAAACAATGAAATGGGTGAACCACTTGAAGGTGAAACGCATATCCACATTGCCAAAAACAGGAGTGGTAGCACCGCAACAGTCAAACTACAATTTATCAAAGAGTATCAAAAATTTGTGGATTTACCAGATACCAGTTTTGGTAATTTCAAGCCGATGAATGATAATCCACAAGCGGGCATTCGTAGGGATGCCAGTGGATTTGGCGATTCGAAACTATTTATCCCAGGTGGTTTTCAGACAATGCCTTCCAAAGCAAATAAAGTAAATTGGGATGATGAAAGCGAAGGCAATACCCCCAATCAAGGCAAAGGACTAGGAGGAGGATTTAGTATGGACCCAATGGATGAAGAAACACCATTTTAAAAATGGTGAATTTTTAATGTTTAATTTTTAATGAAGTAAAAAATGGCAAAACAATATTGGCTGGTAAAATCAGAACCTTTTAAATACAGCTGGGACGATTTTGTAAAAGAAGGACAAACGATGTGGAATGGCGTGCGGAATTATGCAGCACGCAACAATCTGCGGGCAATGGCTGTTGGCGACCAAGTACTATTTTATCATTCCAACGAAGGTCTTTGTGTGGTGGGCATTGCAGAGGTTGTCACTACTGCTTATCAAGACCCAACTACAGAAGATACCAACTGGAGCGTGGTGGACTTGAAGCCGGTAAAAAAGCTAAAAACACCGGTAACCCTTAAGCAAATAAAAGAAGACCCGGAACTGGAGGGTATTTCGTTAGTGAGGCTGGCCAGATTATCCGTTCACAGTATCACAGCTCAAGAATTTAAGCATATCGTGAAAAAGGGGAGCTAATTAAGCTACCCTTTTCAATATCTATCTCCTTCTACTCCTTCCACCCAAGCCTAATGCCCCCAGCAATGAACGCGTGATGATACTGGCCGCTGTTCGACCTATTTGCCGCACCACAGAGTTGTCCATAATCTTCTCTAGCATAGTATCTTCTTCCTTCGCTTTGGGGGATTCTTGTGTCACCTTTGCACTTTGTTCAGCAGCCTCCTGAATCTTTGCATTCAATAATTCATAAGCACTTATCGAGTCGATTACTTCATTGTATTTTTTTACCAATCTAGACTGACCAACAATGGAGTCAATTTCACTTTCAGTAAGTACATCCATTCGGCTGCGCGGCGCGCAAAGCATAACATGAGCCAATGGTGTGGGTATTCCCTTTTCATTCAGCATGGCCACGAAAGCCTCGCCAATACCCAATTGTGTGATAAGGTCCTCTGTTTTATAAAATTCTGTTTCGGGATAATTTTCTGCTGTTTGTTTGATTACTTTTCTATCCGAAGCCGTAAATGCACGAAGTGCGTGTTGCACTTTCAGTCCCAACTGACCCAATACACTTGCAGGCACATCCATTGGATTTTGGGTACAGAAAAAGATGCCTACCCCTTTGGAGCGAATGAGTTTGATAATCGTTTCAATCTGTTGCAACAAGGCATCACTTGCCTCTTGAAAAATCAAATGAGCCTCATCAATAAACATTACCAAGCGCGGCTTATCGAGGTCGCCAGCCTCGGGGCAAGTAGCGTATAATTCGGCCAACATTTGCAACATAAAAGTGGCAAATAATTTGGGGCGGTCTTGCAATTCGGTAACACGAAGAATATTAATCATCCCACGACCATCATTGCTAATGCGCATCAAATCATCTACTTCAAAACTCTTTTCACCAAAGAAATTATCAGCACCTTGTTGCTGCAATTCGATGACTTTTCTCAAAATAGTTCCTGTAGAAGTGGTAGCAATTTTGCCATATTCCTTTTCAATAGCAGCTTTGCCTTCATCGCTCACATATTGCAGCATTTTGATGAAATCCTTGAGGTCGAGCAAAGGCAATTTATGGTCGTCGCAATATTTAAAAATCATCGACACCAATCCAGCCTGCGTATCATTTAAGTCAAGAATTTTACTCAACAAAATGGGTCCAAACTCGGTAACTGTTGCCCGCAATTGAATTCCCTTTTGTTTGCTCAGGGTCATCAATTCTACTGGGTAAGATGCCGGCGTATAGGTCATTCCGAGCTGTTGGTAACGCTCTGTAATTTTAGGATTTTCGGCACCAGCTGCTGCGATACCGCTAAGGTCGCCTTTAATGTCTAACAATAAAACCGGGACAGAATTATCACTTAATACTTCACTAATTACTTGCAATGTTTTTGTCTTTCCAGTACCTGTAGCCCCTGCTATCAAGCCATGACGATTCATCGAACGCAATGGCAGAAATATATCGGCACCTTGCACTACTTTTCCGTCAAGCATAGCGACACCAATTTTTGGTGCATCGCCTTTGAAAGTATAGCCCTTTTGAATGGCCTCTAAAAATTGTTTTGTATCCGACATAAAAACTTTTTAATTTAAAAATGTAAATAACCCGCACGGCCTAAGAAAGCAAATAGCTCCATCAAATAAGCTATTCCCAGATGAACAATAATGCCACCGTAAATCGATTTTGTACGATAGGCAATAACGCCTAATAATAATCCGCCAAAAAATGAACTAATCGTTTCGCCAAGTGGTTTACCAAAATGAATGGTGATATAATAAACACACATCGGAAAAATGGCCCGATGACCAAATTTTGAAGCGAAAGCCAATATAACAAAGCCCCTAAAAAAGAACTCTGTAAAGACAAAATCAGAACCGTAAATCAACAAATAAAGACTTGTGTAAAGATTATAATTTTGATTGGTATTCTCGACGCCTATTTTAGTATACCGGGGATAAGTGTCTAAAAAATCTGGTTGTGTTCCGGCCCAAAACAATAAAGGAATCATCATCAAAAGCAAGATGAAATAAGGCTTAAAATCGACATCCCGTATTTTGAATCCATAGAAATTTTGATTCCTTCTGTCTGCAAAAAACCAATACACAAAACAAGGAATTATCAAGATAAAAAAGCCAGCTAGATTATAGCCTATTTTGTGGTAAAATGAATAATACTCATTAGGAATTTGACCAAACAGGTATCGGTAATATTCAATATCAGAGCCACGTACAGCGAATAAGACAACAACCAAAAAGTTGAGTAACCACCAACTTGGCGATTTCAAAAATTTCAAATCTCGCTCTGCAATTCCTTGCAAAATAAAGGCACCGGTGAAGGCAATAGCATATAATTGACAATAACGATAAATCTGTAGAGACAAGTTACTTTCGTTTTCTATATAGCTTTCATAAAAACTATTGTGATAAGCATAACGAATAAGCACAGCACCCAATGCTGCACACAAGAAAAAGCTCAGCCAATTAAAGTGTTGCTTGTAATAATCGCCAAGTAAGGAAAGAATTTTTTTCAAAAGAATGTTTTTGACAATGAACTAATTGATTAGCCCCAAAAATCCAAAATCTGTGCCGTATGATTTTTAGTATCGACCTTTTCGATGATGTGAGCAATCTTTCCTTTTTCGTCAATTAAAAAGGTAACACGACTAGTGCCCATGTAGGTTTTGCCCATAAATTTTTTCTCACCCCAAAGTCCATAATCTGCTACAATTGTTTTCTCTTCGTCGGCCACAAGGGTGAAAGGTAATTTGTATTTGTCTTCAAACTTTTTGTGCTTTTTCACTTCGTCTACACTCACACCCAATACCACAATTCCTTTTTCCGTCAACTCATCAAAATTGTCGCGCAAATTACATGCTTGTGCCGTACAACCCGGGGTGTCATCTTTGGGATAAAAATAAAGGACTATCTTTTTGCCCTTATAATTTTTTAAAGAAACAGGATTCCCATTTTGGTCCATTGCTTTGAAATCGGGGGCTTTATCGCCTATTTTGAGATGGCTCATTTTTATAAATTTTGATGCAATATAATACGAATGTGCGGATTAGATTTGTACCTACATTTGTTCACAAAGAAATTAATATTCAAGCTATGAGAATTGTACCGAGTGAAGTAAAAACATCCGACTTACACGCTTATCTTTTGGGCTCCGTTTCGCCCCGACCTATATGTTTTGCCAGCACTATTGACAATGAAGGCAAGCCCAACCTTTCGCCATTTAGCTTCTTCAATGTATTTGGTAGCAAACCACCCATTCTTATTTTTTCGCCGGCCCGTCGTGTTCGCGACAATACCATCAAACACACGCTTGAGAATGTATATGAAAACATGGAAGTGGTGATCAATATGGTCAACTACAATATTGTGCAGCAAATGAGCTTATCGAGTTGCGAATACCCCAAAGGTGTCAGCGAATTTGAAAAGGCGGGATTCACGCCCGTTAAGTCGGACATGGTAAAACCTTTCCGTGTCAAAGAATCGCCCGTAAGCCTTGAGTGCAAAGTGATACAAGTAATAGAAACTGGTAAAGAAGGTGGTGCTGGCAACCTCATCATGTGCGAAGTGCTATGCATGCACATTGACGATAATGTACTAGACGAAAACGGGAAAATAGACCCTCATAAAATAGACCTTGTTGCGCGTATGGGAGGCGATTATTACTGTCGCGCTTCGGGCGCCGCGGTGTTTGAAGTGGCCAAGCCCAACCTCAAGCTAGGCGTGGGTATTGATGCTTTGCCCGACCATATCAAATACAGTAAAATCCTCAATGGCAATCACTTGGGCATATTGGGCAATTGCAGCGAAATACCGGTCACATCTGAAATTGTAAATGACGGACGACTAGAGCAAATCCTCAGCGATTTCCCCGACCGTGCGCAGCGCTTAAACGCACTTCAGCACTATGCCAAAGACCTGTTAGATGAAAATGAAATTGATAGGGCCTGGCAGATTTTGTTGTTGTAAGAATTGAAATACTAAAATAGATTATTACAAACTAACCTACATCAATAATGAAAAGCACCTTAATTACCTTAGTATTTATTTTTATTTGCATAAAATTATTTGCTCAAAGCAATGTAATTTGGGATTGTAAATCCTGCCAAGTTCAACTAATAGAAAATTCTATCAACACCTATTCCTTAAAGTATTTAGACGCCAATTCAATTAAAGAAAACAATGTGGTTCACTCCTTAACTCCACTTTCAAAAAATGAACTAATTGACTTTGGCAAATTCTTGGATAGTATCTCTGTGGTAAAATATCTAAATGACGGGGTAAATTTCAATAATAAATTATTCATTAGCCTAGTTGATTTAAAAACTAAAGGAATTGATGGAAGAGTTTATTATATTAAAGATTCTAAAGGACTAACTGGCGGTATTACCTTTAAAGAATTGAATAAACTTTCGAGATTTATTTTGGCTTTGGAGAAAGATTAGTTGTTAAACCACACCTCATCCTTGTGGTTTTTTCTTGCACTAATCCGCAATCGGTTTCCCCTCCTTGGAGGGGCTAGGGGTGGGTTAAAAATAGAAAAAATGAAACGAAAAATTATTCCGTACAATCCTTCACTAGTGCCGCTAGCAAAACAATTAAGGCAAAATATGACCTATGGCGAAGCACTACTTTGGAATGAACTGAAACAAAAGAAAATGTTGGGTTTTGATTTTGACCGACAAAGACCAATGCTAAATTATATCGTAGATTTTTATTGTAAAGACTTAATGTTAGCAATAGAAATTGATGGTGGAAGCCACGATGATAATATAGAAGCGGATGAAAAGAGGCAAAAAGAATTAGAAAATGTTGGGGTAAGATTTTTACGATTCGATGAGCAATTTGTAAGAAATGATATTGGAAATGTTTTATACAATATTCAAAATTGGATAGAAGAAAATGGATTAAACTGTGAAACTTAAGAAACCCACCCCTAACCCCTCCAAGGAGGGGAAGCACGCGAGTGGATTTATTCAAAGAAATAAACCGCTTTAAATCTTCAAGTTTTTTCTATCACTCAAACCCAATCGGCTTCCTCGCCGGTGCCGATACATACGGGGAGAGGAAACACGCGAGTGGATAAATCCCAAGAACAAAACACTCAAAGCAAAGCAGAAGAAATGATATGCCTTGATTGTGTCCTGCGGCAAAGCTCAGGATAAACCGCAAGGTAACTTAAAGAAAAGATAATTGATGATTTCAAAATTCTTTGCGTTTTTGATTGAAACAAAAACAAATTACCTTTACAACTCAATATGGAAAACCCCAATCTTCAAGCCAACAACAGCAATAACCCTACAGACAAAGAATACGAAAATAGTATTCGGCCTCAGAGTATTGAAGATTTTTCGGGACAACCCCAACTCATTGAAAACCTCCGCATTTTTGTACAAGCGGCCAACCAGCGTGGCGAAGCACTCGACCATATTCTATTTCACGGCCCCCCGGGCTTGGGCAAAACAACCTTATCACGTATTGTAGCCAACGAACTTGGCGCCAATATCAAAGAAACCAGTGGACCAGTTATCGAAAAGCCTGGAGATTTGGCAGGCATTTTAATAGCCCTCGAACCTCGAGATGTTTTGTTTATTGATGAGATTCACCGTCTCAGCACTGTTGTAGAAGAATACCTCTATGCCGCAATGGAAGATTTTCGGATAGATATAATGATAGACAGCGGCCCAGCTGCAAGGTCGGTGCAGATTAACTTGAACCCATTTACTTTGGTGGGCGCAACCACACGCTCCGGGCTGCTTACAGCTCCATTGCTTTCTCGCTTTGGTATCAAATCAAGGCTCGATTATTACAATGCTGATGTGTTGCAAGGAATCATATTGCGCTCTGCCAATTTGCTCAATGTAAAAACCACCTCCGATGCTGCAATGGAAATAGCCCGACGTAGCCGTGGCACACCGCGTATTGCCAATGGTTTGCTGCGCCGCATGCGCGATTTTGCACAAGTAATAGGCAACGGTGTAATCGACAGGAATATTGCTGAACACGGATTGCGCGCGCTCAATGTAGATGCCAATGGCCTCGACGAAATGGACAATCGTATCCTCACAGCCATTATCGATAAATTTAAAGGCGGCCCCACAGGCATCAGCAATATTGCCACCACAGTGGGCGAAGAAGCCGGAACGATTGAAGAGGTTTACGAACCCTTCCTCATACAAGAAGGCTATATCGTGCGTACACCACGTGGCCGCGAAGCTACTGAGAAGGCTTACAAACACCTTAAGCGCACAGGCTGGCGGGGTGATGGGAATACATTGTTTTAGAATACAAGACTAAAAAAATGCTTTAAGACATTAAGCTAATAGTCGGTGTCCTTCATCGTAAAAATTTCGCCATACTCCCATTCGTGTGCATCTTCGTTTTCGTCCCGCGATTCGATGTTAAAGCCACTGCCCGTATTGATTCTAATATCTACCCAGTCAAAATCTTGCAATTTTTTATCTAGGTTTATACTTGCACCTACAGGCACTTCCATCACTAAGGTAATTTGTTGCAAATGGAATTTATCTTTTTTGTGGTGCGCGAAATATTTGCTTAAATGCAATACCGAATCCCTTTGATAAAACGGGTATTGAATGGCTTTGGCCAATTCCGTAGCCTCAGAAACTCGATTGCCATGGACTATCTTTATTGCGCGAACGTGGTATAAGGAATCTCTACTTTTAATAACTTTTACCCTGATATTTGAAGAATAAATACTGTCTTCTGTTTTATTCATTTTTGGCCAAGGATTGCCCGAACGCCAATCTTCTATCAAATCCTCATCTTCAAAAGGATCGACAGTTACATACAGCGTTTTATTGACTGGTGTGATTAAACTCGTCGTCTCAGATTCTTTTGCCCTAGATTTAAAATGACCAGCGACATAACTGACTAAAACAATTAAAGAAATCCAACCCAAAACGTGAAGGAAAGAAAACAAATAACCTACATATTTATTTGGAGATTGTACACCTCGCATCACACGCACCAACCACATTAGCAGTCCAATAATGGGCACACCGACAAACAAAATTAGCGTTGCCCATAATAAAGACTTTTCGGTTTCGTTAATGAGTATGAAGTCGATAATCTGATGCCCAGTGAGCATCCAAGTGCTAACAGCCGTAAAACCCATCAATAATGAAAAAATAATGATGCCCAATACGGCCAGTACAAAAACTTTGGCCAAAACACCTGCAGCATTTGCTATTCCTGCACTTGAACGCCTTGCTGCCTGATTACTTTCTTTAGTAAAATTTTGTGTTGAAGCCACAAAATCGCTTTGCATCATTTTGGCTTTTTCGCTGAGCTTGATTTCTGCTTCTTTTCCCCATTTTTCTGCTCGGCTTTTAAAATTTTGCAAGTCCTCGTTTACTGTTTTCTTTATCGATTCTAAATCTACTTTTTCGCCCCGCATTTGCAATTTTTCAGCAGCGGTATTGGCCTCGGGCAATACGGCCCACAATACTACATACACTATAAACAAAGCCCCTCCAAAACCACCATACGCAAAATCAAATAAATCACCAAATACATCAAAGCCAAGCAACCAGGAGTTTGAAGAAATACTACCTATTATCCCAAAAATGATTGGTGATAAAAAAATCAGCCTAACAACCCATACCTCAGTTTCAAAATAAGCAGATAAACCACTGGCTACTCCTCCGAGCTTTTTATGCTCGGCATCTCTAAACAATTTTCTTTTCTGACTATTCAAACTGTCGGTATATTTTTCTGGCAATACGGCCCAAAGCACCAAATAAACAATAAAACCAAAGCCTGTAAACAGACAAAAGACAAAAATGACGCGCATAATAGAAACGTCGATACCAAAATAATCGGCAAGCCCTGCAGCCACGCCACCCCATACCTGATTATTAACCGAACGATACAACCTTTTCTTCTCTTCTGCCGAATTTTGATTTTCTGTTGTATTTGTTTGCTCCTTAAGAATAGTTTCTTCACTTTTCGTAGCTTCTGAATTTGCCGCCTCCAAATCTTCGGGATACCCAATACTGGCCATAATTTCTTTCATGTCTGCATCTGTAATACAAACATTCCCCTTTTTTAATCTTTGCAAAAAAAGCTCTGCAATTCGGCTTTCTATATCACTGATGATTTCATCACGACCTTCCTCTGAAGCAAAATATTTCCTTAAGCTATGGATATAATTGCGCAATAATTCAGAAGCTGATTCTTCGATAGGAATAATACTACCCTGAAAATTAATATTGATGACTTTATTCATATTCAATCAAGATTTGGAATAAAAAATTAAAATTTAGTAGATGTAAGTAGATGTACAGCGCTCGCCAATTCTTCCCAAGTACTTTTTAATTCGGCATAAAAGACCTCCCCTTTTTCGGTAAGCGAAAAATATTTTCGAGGTGGTCCAGAGCTACTTTCCACCCATCTATAGGCTAGCATTTCTGCATTTTTGAGTCGGGTAAGCAATGGATATAATGTTCCTTCTAATATATGAAAATTTGCTTCCCGCATTTTTTCTATGATATCAGATGGGTAAGATTCGTTTTGCTTGATGATTGACAGAATACAAAACTCCAATATTCCCTTCCGCATTTGGCTTTGTGTATTGTCGATATTCATTCTGATAATTTTTTGTTTTCCAGAGCAAAACTACAATTATTTTAGTACTATGCAATACATAGTACTAATTATTTTCAGTAAAAATGATGAAATAAAATGCGCTAGCAATACTTCTATACTTCAGCAAAAAGAGCATTAAAAAAAAAGAATAGTCTTTCTACTCTACTAAAACCGAGGCTTGGTAGGGAAATATTTGATGACTACCCTTAAGTACAAGACGGCGTTACGTTGCTACTAAACTATTTTACACATCAGAGTATGCGTTGAGTGAAAAGTTTACCTCTCAACATACAACAAGCTTACAGCGCAAAAACAGAAATAAAAAAACGCACTGTAAAAGCTATTTAACAGTGCGTTTAAATTGAGAATTCATCAACAAATAAAATATTGACAACACTAGCGAAGGATTTGCACCTGCTGGGTGCTTACCTCTGTATCGGTAATAATGCGTATTGTATAAGTTCCGGAGACTAAATTAGCCACATTAATCTTATTGTTGGTATTCATATTCAAAGAGCCTTTTAATAGGGTTCTACCCAATGCATCTATGATTTGGAATTGATTGTAAAAACTCTCTCCTTGAAGCACAATATAGATTTGATCAGAGGCAGGATTAGGATAAACGCTATTGGCTGTACCTATACATTTGCTGGTTTGCGTACTCAAGGTGTTACTATAAGTTACAGAACCTTCAGCTTCAATTACCTTGATCCTATAAAACCATATTCCCGATGTTGGTGTTACATCAAGGTATTCGTTGTTGTTTGCATGTAACTGTGCTATTCTATGGTAATTTTTCCCATCGCTGCTGCGTTCTACTTCATAGCGAATTAAGCTTGATTGGTCATTGTACTGCCAGTTTAGATTTACCGCACAATCTTTGGATTGGATTTTTGTACTTAAAAATTTAAGTGGCAAGCCTACGCCTGCCATTTCAAAACTGCTCGGAGCACATAAACATTGAGCAGTTCCGCCAGCAGTTTGCGTTTGGATTCTGGTCGTAATCACATCTCCAGGGCTACAAGAACCTATCGGCATCATCACATAATGCTCATCGCTATCACTTGCTCCAATCGCCACATTCTTCGTCAATGGCATCTTCGCAAATGGAACCGTACTTGCACTGTTACAGAAAAACTCTACTGTATCGCTATTGCCAGTATAGGACTGCGTACCATTGTTGCTGTAATATACCCGTACACGGTTGGCCGGATAATTGGCCTGACGCCAAGCAGTCGTGTCAAAAATCTCTACATTATTCAATATCAGCGTTGGCTTGTTGACCGTTATGACTGGCGAAGTAGCGCTTGCTATTACTACACTACTGCTAGCACATGGAACTGCTCCACAGCTCAAGGGTGCTATCAAGCGTTTATAATCCCCTGAAATATTCATTGCTCCACAGCCTCCACCGTTAGGCTCTACATCAAAACTATAATTGATCGGTGTACTTGCAGCAACTCCAACAGGCATTGGTATTTTGACTATTGTCGGGGCGCCGCTACCTCCTGTCACTACGGCACTATAACCCGCTGTAAGGTTGCCGGCATATACCAATCCTATTGGTAAGGTATAGCTCATCGTATCGCCAGATGTTGTCCCCAAACTCGTTGGGGTAGTAATTAGCGACAACGTGATTAATGAGCTTCCACAGTTTACAGAGGTAGCTCCGCCACCAAAACTTATCGTAACACCTGCTCCTCCAGCAGCTGTTGCTCCCGTAATATTTAAGGCTGCGGTAGTAATTGCTACCCCGTTATCGGTTGCTGCCAAACCACAGGGACGACTGCCATACGCATTAAACTTGAGCGAGGTGCCAGAGGTATATTCGCAGGCCGTGGTAAAGGTCACAGCAACTCGCGCTTCTCTATCGCCTCCCAACGGTACATAACTTGGGCTCGCATTCGCGGTACCCAAAATACCTTTGCTACCAATTCCGGTATGAGCACTCAAATCTATCTGATATCCGCCACCAACTAAACTCGTTACTACTGCGTTCTGATAATTACCGCTCCCTCTCGGATACTCTACACGGATAGGTGTAACCAAACTCAAACCAGCGGGTGGATAAAAAGTAATATACGGATTCAATAAATTCGCTGATTGAGCAGAATTCAATACGATAATTGTACTATCTGTTGAACACAAATTGATACTACTTCCGCCGCCTGGCTGACGCAATACACTCAACTGTACCTGTGACGGTTGTGGCTCGACTTTTAAATAAGTGGATGAGGCAGTACAAGGATAAGATAAAGGATTAGGGGTAGGATATCCCGAACAGTTCCATCCACTCTTTAACAAAATACTATCCGCATTACAACTGGTGTATCTAAAAAATACCCTCGCCTGTTGGCTTGCGCCGCTAGCTAAACCTGCTGTACTGATTTGGTACCATTTATCGGTACCGTTATAGGTACTCGTAGGCGAAATAGTAGTTAAAGAAGGTAATAATTTGACACTATCAACAATAATATTACCAGAACCTGCACCTTGTTCAAGTGCCATCCATATAAATGGTGCCGTTTGTGCACTCGGGTTATTAATTTGAACATCCCAATGTTGAGCCACATTGACACCTTGCACTGTGCCTGAGTTATTTTGAACGGTAATATTGGGCACTGTATTCGCAATTACCCTGGAACTTACTGAGTTTGTGGCCGTTCTAACTGAAGGGTTTTGCGCATAGGAAAACAACTTATAATAATAAGTCAATCTAACATTACCCGATGGCGCCGAACCGCAACCATTTATAAAAGTTGCCGTAAATCTATATCCTGCATTAATTGCATTTAAAATCTCGCCTTTCGGCCAAAGATATCCTGTATTTTCAAATACTGCTGTTTTGCCATCAGCACTTATACTCGTCGGTGTAAGAACCGTATTTGTTCCACTGCCTGTTGCATATCCTTCTGATATTCCATTTCCAAATGAGAACAAATTATACGAACCACCTAAAAAATCGCCATTCAAAATCTCTACTTTAATACTATCAAATTCGATGGCATTCCTTGTTTCATTCGGATAGACGTCAATACCGCTATTTTGCTGGGTCAGTGTGCTTGTATAAGTGTAAGTGTTACAACCATTATTTGTTATGGGCCCCGTTCCATCGAATCTACTTATACCTGGTCTATTTACATAATACTCGGCAGACCAAGCGTCGCAGGTATATTGTGTACCTGCTGCCACTGTGGAGTATAGCCTTGTAGCAATACCAGCTAATAATGTAGGTGTTGTGGGTAAACTTGCGTTATTTAAAACACTGAAAATAGGCTCGACTACTATACTATCCCCTGGATTAACGCCACAGCTAGTTAAATCATACAAAATAGTATGAACACCAGATGCAATAGAACTTGTCGTGGGCGCTGCTAAAGAACAAGTGCTGAGCAATGATAAAGTGGTAGGATTATAAACCCTTACCGTTGCATTGTATGCTTCCAAAACTTTTGCAGCACCGACAGCAGTATATTTAAATTCAAAAAATTCTCCAACAAATGAATGACCTACTGTACCAGCATAATAATTGCCCGAAAAACGACCAAGAACGGTATCGTATGGCATTGTGTATTTAAGTTGTTGATCAGTTAAACCCGACACACTGACAAAGGTACTTGAGGTAGCACTTGTATATCCACCAGTTGTTCTTCGTAATCTACTACTTGTCATAGTCAATCCGCCATCAGGGCAAGGTGAACCACAATGAGGGTTCAAACCGATATTACCACAGTACCAAACTTCTTGACATCCACAACCAGTTTCACATACATAAGTTACCGTATAAGAAATAGGGCCTGGTGCAACATAAGCAGCACAATTAAGTTGTAAATCGGCCTCAAATGCAAATGGATTGTAGGAATCGGTATTTGAACCAACGATAATTAAAGTGTCATGAGTAGCACCAGAGGTAATGCTAGAAGTGCTGATGGTAGAAAGAGTACTGGTTGCATTATAATATCTACCTGCACTTAGGCTAAAACCTTTAGGCACAGCAATACGCCAAATTAATTGGTTGGTAGCACATACAAAACCAGATGATAAAGCAGTAAAATCTCTACCTCCCGTAAAACGAATAGTTACGATTTCTCCATCTGAAATGTCTGAAGGACCAGACAAAGATGAAGCGGTTTGAACTCTATTGCCATAAACAGCATTTGAACTGTTTAAAACCTGGGTGCCTGTTACGCTTGTTCCGCATTGGTTACTAAAATCAGTACGGTAAGCAGGAGATCCAGAGTGATTTCCGACTGCGCATCCTGGTCTACAAACGTAGCCTACTTTATATCTTATTTGAAATTGCTGACCAACTGCCAGATCATCAAATTGTCCATCTCCATCTGCATCTATCAATCTTCCGGCTCCATCTGGGTCACTTGTTATCAAGGATAAATTAGCAGCAGCAGGAATTGGTGCTGTGCCCAATGATAAAGGAGAACCACCCGTATAAGTCAAGGGTATCCAGCCGCCCGCTCCATCAGATAGTTCAAGCTCTGAAATATTCAAATCAATTCGTGCTAAAGAAAACATTGACTCTCCTCCAGCCATCCCTATATATTGAATTAAATTAAACGCTGTACCTGCCCCAGCTACCGATTCTGTTCCATTATTTCTAATCGTAGCAATGATAATAGCACTATCACACATATTTGTCTTCTTAACAACCGTGTGCGAAGTTTGCACTAAATTAGGCACACCCACCGCCATAGTCATATTACTGGTACCAGTTGCTATCTGGCATATGCTTACATCATTTCTGCCCCAACTTGTAGCATAGGCAGTTGTCGTATTACATTTTACTACGCGGATTGGCTCTACAACATTTACTGTCTCTCCACTAGTTAATAAATTATCTACTCCAAAAATTGTTGCTCCAAAAAATTTATAAAAAAGTGTATCCCCGCTTGTACTGCTAGGTGTAAAACTCACCCCATTTGCCGTGATTGCATTGGTACCGCTACTGTTTACTATCCCTCCTGAGGGATAAACTATATAAAATCGAACTGTATCTGTTGCTCCATTGCCACCGTTGGTTATCACGCTAGTACGAGAGTAGGTATTGCCCACTACAGCACCGGTAAGTGCTGCCGCAGGCGATATTGATAAGGCAGGAGCTAATATGTTGTAGGTATTAACGGTACCTACTACTTCGCTCGCATCGCTACAACCAGCGCCAGATATAAAATATACAGAGTCTTTGGCTGACGCCAAACTACCACAACCCGCTCGACGTGCTACCGTAAACGTTATTTCGTCTCCTATTGACGATACACCGCTTATGCTAAAGGTGGGTTTGCTCAAATCTGATAGGCTAGATTCTGATATACTAACACCAGCACTACCTCCCGTTTTAACTACAGATCCTGCTACATAAGTAATAGAAGCTGGGAAACCTAAACGAACCGTTCCACTACACACTCCGTTAAAAACTAATTTTACCGTAAGGTTGCTTTGACTGTAACCTCGAGTAAGGTCTTGGGCTGAAGAAGGATAGCTAATCGTGGGTGATTGAGCAATAACTTTTTGCCCCAGCAATAACAGCATTAACACAGTTGTAGCAAACAAGGAAAAGCCTGCTTTTGTAAGAGAGTAGACCCTTTCCTTTATCAAGTAAATATGTAACAAATTGACTATTTTTTTCGTTTATTAATTTTTTAAGACATATATCTATAACTATCGAATTGCGAGAAAGGAGCAAAAAGTTGAGCATTGCATATTCCATCAACACTTAAAAACTATTTAGCTTCTTGGGTCTTGCGAAGCATTAAATTTTCCATCATTTCTTTCAGTTCTTGCTCATAGTCGGTATGTGCAAGCGAGCAAATAGCTTGCTCAAAAATTACAAGCCTATCTTGAATGGGTAGTTTGATAAGATCGTGGAGTAAATATTGCATAACGTTAATTTGGTTTTAATTAAATCTTACAAAAACAGTTAAACGTATTTGTTGGGTTATTTACCTCTTACTTGTCAAAAAGGATACCGCACATTGAGAAAAAAATTTATGTTTTGCGTGGAATTATTTAATTTTTGTAAAAAATGCATATCATTTTGTGAAATGACATAATTGCCTAACTAAAAAAACATCAAAAATATATTTGGTACAGTTTTAGTGGAATAAAACGTGTAACGTTAGTTGATTATAAAGTAGTGAGAAGCTTATTAGGCTCGTTTTTTTTGGTTGTCGGCATTTTCTTTCCTCGAGAATGTACCGCTAATGACTATGTCCCTTATATTGGAAGGAAGTTATTTAAAAAATATTCCATCGTAACAAATCACTTGCCCAGTAATAAAATTTATAGGATACTCATAGACAACAACGGTTACTTATGGATAAGCAGTGATAAAGGATTAACTCTTTATAATGGGACAAGCTTTAAAAACATAATAAGTGGGCAAGACTATGTAAGTCAATACAAAACCAAAGAAGAACACTTATGGCTGTTTAACTATGATGGCAGCACCACAGTAATAGACCTAAAAACACACCAAATTATAAATAGCGATAGTGTATATGGCTTATCTAAATTGAAAATAAAATTTCAACAAAAAGCGTTTCTTTCGGCACGCCAAAGCGGCGATACATTGGAGTTGTACAAACGAATTTCAGACGAATATGTACGCATAAACCTAAAAACGCGTAAAAGTGAATTAATTAAAGGAACGCACATAAACATAGACGGTTACATACGTGATTTTGATATTAGAAAATCATTATTCGACAGTCTATATCATCATTCAAAACTATCAACATCACAATTTTTACCTTATGCCTACAATAACAACTTTTACTTCAAAAATTTTTTAGTTTTTGTAGAAGGAAATAGGAAAAGAAACTTTTGTGGTAACGATTATAATATACACGCGACAACATTTGGTGCCATCAGAGTAAATAACGACCTTATTGTTGCCTTTTTTGATAATAAAATAGGCACAGTACGCATTCGGAATTTTTTTGATAAACCAATAAAAGAACAAAAGGTTGAAACCTTACTTAATGGTGTTTTATGTACCAATATTGCAAAAGACAAGTTTGGCAATATTTGGATAAGTACTTATAATGATGGACTTTATAAATTTGATTCAACTAATATTAATATAGACTTTTTAGAGCACAATGACAACCATTTCCTCAATAAACAAATTTCGAGTTTGGGATTTATTAATGCAAAAGAGCTTTGCGTTAGTTATTACAACCAAAAAAACAGTGATATAATTATATTTAATCAAACTAGTAAAGAACTTCAATGTAAATCAGTTTATTTACCAATAGAAGGGAGTATTCAAAAAATTGACAAAATTTACAATAGATGGATAATATCTACAGAATCTGATAATTATATAACAACTAAAAACTCACCTTATCCGTTTTCAAAAAATATTCATTTTGGATTAGACAAAATGAATATTCAGGCCAAAGACTTACTTACCAAAAAAGACTACTTATTTATTGTACACCCTCATAGTATACAGGGGCTTAGGCCAAATGGGCAAATCAAAAATGTCCGTACTGACATCAACACAATGGCCACAGTTGAAACATTTGATCAGCAAAACTTTTTTGTAGGTAGCGTAAAAGGCTGTTATTACAATAAGAAAAAACTCCCATATTTAAGCAACGAAACAATTTATAAAGTTCGCGCCTGTAAAAATAAATTAATATGGAGCACCTCACAAGGTGTTTATGCTTGTGATACTCATTTGCATAACCAAACGCCCCAAATACTCAGCAACGAAATTTGTAAAAATATTTTCACCGACAGCAATTTCCTGTATCTACATAATGAATTAAAAATAATCGTTTTTGACAAAATTACTTTAAAAAAAATACGAGAAATTAACCTTAAAAAGCTTCCAAATCCGAGTTATTTAATTGACATAACAATAAATAATCATTATATAATAGCTGCTACTGACAATGGTTTGTTTTATTTTCCCAAAAAAGAATTTACAACACCTATAATAACTACACCCAACATACATATAAAAAACTCATTAAACAAGGACAAACCAAACGACAGTTTTTACCAATACACCTATTCAAATAAAATCACACCAAGGTTTGATATTGAATGCCTCGATTACAACAATTTAGACAAGGTAATTTTATACAGAATAAGAAAAGAGAATGCCATAAATGCAGATTGGGCCAACACAGAAGGTAAAACACAAATAAAACTCAATAACCCACCGCCCGGTAAATACTTTATCGAGTACAAAATCATTTCGCCGGAGCAAGGTTGGGAAGTTCTAAAAACATATACACTTATTGTATTGCCCGCGTGGTATCAGAGCAAATGGTTTTATTCAGCATTAATCACAGTCATATTGTTTTTTTTAGGATTACTAGCATATTGTATTCATAAATTTTATGCCCGCAAAGCCCAACGCTTAATTGAAGAAGAATCAAAAATTTTCAGTATCAAATCCAAAAGCATTTTGGCTCAATTAAAACCACATTTCATTTTTAATGCCATTACACCCTTACAATCCTATATAATAAAAAACGATAAGCATGGCGGACTGGAGTACCTCAACCAATATTCTAAATTATTACGCAATCTCTTGGTTAATATTCGCGAAGAAGAAATTAGTATAGCAAAAGAAATAGAATTCATTACCCAATATCTCACTATCCAACAAAAGCGATTTAACCAGTCATTTCAATTTTTCATTGAAGTAAAAGATAATGTATATAAAGCCAAAATACCAGCAATGATGCTGCAACCCTTAATTGAAAATGCCATTGAACATGGGTTTGAATCGAAACCTAAAAAAACACAAATCCTAAACCTAGTATTTAAAAAAAATAACAACAACCTAATCATTTTAATAGAAGACAATGGCGTAGGAATGCCAAAAGATTTTAAAACAAAAGAGAATCACGCTCTATCAATTATTACCGAGCAGATAAATTTAGTCAAAAAAAAATATGGTGTAGGCGCAATAAACATTTATTTGCCAGCCAATAATCAAGGAACGGGCATAAAAATTGAATTACCATTAAACATATAATCTAGAAATATAGACAACGATGTACAAAATTAGAGCTTTAATTGCTGATGATGAAAATCAAGCAAGACAAGCATTAGTAGATCTGCTTGGTGAATTTTGCCCCGAAGTAGAAATTTTTGGGCTTACGAAAACCATAGAAGAATCAGTGAATTTTATTAGCCAAAACAGAGTGGATATTGCATTCTTAGACCTGCGATTTGGTAATGAAGGATTAGGTTTTGACATTTTGGAAAAGCTAAAAAGATACTATTGTGAAATTGTATTTGTAACAGCTCACAGTGACTATGCTCTTAGATCTTTTGAATATGATGTGCTAAACTATATTTTAAAGCCCGTAAGCGCGAGCGACTTGCTTGAATGCATCGCTCGATACAAGAAGAGAAAAAATAAGCCTCTAGCCCTACCCAAACTAACAGAGGCTCCAATATTGACCGAAAAAAAATTTTTTACTTTACCTATGAATGGGAAGGTGAAAATTGTAGAAACGGATATGATTGAGTACATAGAAGGAAATGGCAGCTATACAAATTATCATTTTGTCGGTGGGACTTCATTAATGTTGGCACGAAACATTAAATATTTTGAAAAAAACAATCAGGATACGGAAAACTTTATTCGAATTCACAAGTCATATCTTGTAAATAAAAAATATATCCAATTTGTAAAAAAAGGACGCGATGGATTTGTTGAAATGAAAAGCGGTGCCAAAATCAAATTTTCTATGTCCTATAAAAATATTATCGAGTGTTTACACTCTAAATAATTATAGGGGGATTAACGTAAGAGATATAGTGATTATCTTAAAAAAAATAGATTCTTATTTAGCAAATAGTCTTTTACATTTGTAGCCAATCGAAAAGACAAATATGGCCAGAGAAATAAGCATACTTGGTGCAGGTTTAGTAGGTTCTTTATTAGCAGTAATACTACGCAAAAAAGGACATCCGGTAAAGATTTACGAACGCCGACCAGATATGCGTAAAGTAAGCGGCTACGCTGGTCGCTCTATTAACCTTGCAGTAAGTGTTCGGGCTTGGAAAGCCCTAGAAATGGCGGGCATTAAAGATGATATTGAACCCATTGCTATTCCCATGTACGGCCGCAGCTTGCATATGCCCGATGGCAGCAGTGCCTACCAACAATATGGCAAAAATAACGAAGCTATTTTCTCGGTAAGCCGAGGCGAACTCAATCGCAAATTGATGGATGTGGCGGAACAACACGGAGTAGAGATTCTCTTTGACCATCGTTGTACAGGCGTCAATTTAGCTACTAACGAATTGAGCTTTGATGTATTGGGCACGGCTAAAAAAACAAGTGCAGATTTGCTGTTTGGCGCCGATGGTGCATTCTCTGCATTAAGAATGAGCTATGGACTGGCAGACAGAGTAAACACATCGCAAAACTACTTAGAGCACGGCTATAAAGAATTAACGATTCCGCCTGCCGAAAATGGTGGATTCTTGATTGAAAAAGAAGCCTTACACATTTGGCCAAGGCACAATTACATGCTGATTGCCTTGCCTAATATTGATGGCAGTTTTACCTGTACCTTGTTCTTTCCTTTCAAAGGAGCCCCTTCTTTCGACTCTTTGAAGACAAGAGAAGACATCAGTACTTTTTTACAAAACACCTTCCCCGATGCATTTGCGCTATCGCCTACTATGGTAGACGACTTTATCAACAACCCTACCGCATCGCTGATTACAACAAGGGTTTTCCCTTGGCATTTTGGCGATAAAAATGCACTCATTGGCGATGCCGCACATGCGATTGTACCCTTTTACGGCCAAGGCATGAATGCTGGATTTGAAGATTGTACCATACTATTAGATTTGATGGAACAATACGGCGAAGACTGGTCTCGCATCCTCGAGGAATATGAAATCAAACGCAAACCCAATGGTGATGCTGTAGGTGAATTGGCCTTGATGAACTTTATCGAAATGCGCGACAAGGTAGCTGATCCTGTCTTCTTAGAAAGAAAGAAAATAGAAAAGGAATTGGGCAAACTTTTTCCGAAAGAATTTATCTCGGTGTACGAAATGGTTTCCTTTAGTCACACACCCTACGATACCATCATGAAATGTATCAAAGCTCAGGACGAATTGCTTGGGAAGGTAATGGCTGCTGGTCATTTTGATACACTTGTAAACAAAGAAGAATTCCGAAGCCAGCTGGCCCTGTGGATTAACGAATATTACGCTTCGGTACAACAATTAGATTTTGGCACTACAACAAATTAATAAACGCTGGGCCTTAAAACCAGCAGATAAGAACACGATAGAAACCTTGCAGGATGGACTAAAAATCCATCCTGCTTTGTGCAGATTATTGGCTCTGCGCGGCATCAACAATTACGATGAGGCCAAGCAATTTTTCCGTCCAGAAATGAGTCAGTTGCACGACCCAATGTTGATGAAAGGAATGCGAGCTGCCGTAACCCGAATCTCAGAAGCGATAGAATGGAACGAAAGAATATTAGTGTATGGTGATTATGATGTGGACGGTACCACCTCTGTTGCGGTGATGTATTCCTTTTTGCGTGAACGATATAAAGGACAATTGTCTTTTTACATTCCACACCGCTACCGCGAAGGTTATGGCGTATCGAAGCAAGGTATTGACTTTGCTATTTCCAATGGTTATACTTTGATGATCACCTTGGACTGCGGAATCAAATCGGCTGAACTGATAGCTTATGCAAAAGACAACGGCATTGATGTGATTGTCTGCGACCACCATACTCCCGACGAAATTTTACCGCCCGCTTTTGCCATTCTCAACCCTAAGCAAGCCGATTGCCCATACCCATTTAAAGAGTTGAGTGGTTGTGGAATTGGCTATAAATTGATTTGCGCTTTGGCTCAAGAATGGAAATTGCCCGAAGAAAGTACAAGCATGTATCTGGATTTAGTGGCCACAAGTATCGCGGCAGACATAGTGCCCGTAGACGGAGAAAACCGTATCCTCGCTTACTATGGCATCAAAATGGCCAATGAAAATCCGTCTCTTTCTATCAAAACATTGAAGGATATTTCAGGTTTAATCAAGAACATCACTTTATCGGATTTAGTGTTTGCTATTGGCCCCAAAATAAATGCCGCCGGCAGAATGGATGATGCCAAAAAAGCGGTGGATTTGTTTATAGAAAAAGACCCTGAAAATATAAAAGCCCTTGCTGCCGAATTGATGTCGGATAATATTGACCGCAAGGAAGTGGACAAAAGTATTACAGAAGAAGCTCTGAGCATCCTTGAAAATGACGCTTTATTGAGCAACAAAAAATCTACTGTATTATTTAAAGAACATTGGCATAAAGGTGTTGTGGGGATTGTAGCTAGCCGTCTGATTGACTATTGTTATCGGCCTACTATTGTACTGGCTTCCAGCAATGGCAAAGTGTCTGGATCTGCACGCTCAGTAATGGGTTTTAATGTTTACGAAGCCATTCACGAGTGCCGCGATTTATTGGAGAATTACGGAGGCCATTTTTATGCTGCCGGTGTCACAATGACTCCCGAAAACTATCCTCTCTTTGTCGAAAAATTTGAGCGTGTTGTTTCCGCTAGTATTGAGCCTTATATGCTCACACCCGAAATAGAAATTGACGCTGAAATAGAATTAGAGGACATCAAACCTGCATTTTACAACATCATTAAACAGTTTGAACCCTTTGGACCCAACAATATGCGACCTGTTTTTTGCACCCGCAATGTGCAGGATTACCAAGGCAATTCACGCATCGTCAAAGAACAGCATATCAAGTTTGTGGTAACTAATGGCCGTGGTATTGTTATCGATGGAATCGGATTCAAAATGGCCGAAAAATTCCGGTATACCAACCCTGGCAAATTTGACATTGTTTATACCCTTGACGAAAATGAATTTAATGGCGTCACTAAATTGCAAATGAAAGTGATTGATATCAGGCCTGCTTATTAATACTGTAATAAATTTTATGCAGCTAAAATGTAGTCACAAAAACGCCATAACAAATAAATGCTATGGCGTTTTGTTTATAGTTATTATGTGTAAAATTTTATGACAATTGCGCCAAACTCTCCTCAATAATTTCTACACATTCATCTATTTGTTTGCGGGTAATGACCAATGGGGGAGCAAAACGAATTTTGTCGCCGTGTGTGGGCTTAGCCAAAAGGCCGTTTTCCATCATCAGCAAACACAAATCCATGGCCGCATCCTCGCCTAAATTGTCGTGACCAATCACTACAGCTGTAAACAATCCTTTGCCACGTACTTCTTTGATATAGGGGCTATTCAGCGCTTTTAATTTCGCTCTGAAATAATCACCTTGTTCAATAGCATTTTCACACATCTTTTCTTCTTTCAACACTTTCAATGCCTCAATAGCTACAGCACAAGCTAATGGGTTGCCACCATAGGTGCTTCCGTGCTGGCCTGGCTTGATGAGCATCATTATTTCATCGTCAGCCAACACTGCCGAAACAGGAATAGTGCCCCCTGAAAGTGCCTTACCTAATATCACAATATCTGCACGTACATCTTCGTGATCGCAAGCAAGTGGCAAACCTGTACGCCCCAATCCTGTTTGGATTTCATCAGCAATAAACAATACATTCGCCTCGCGGCAAATAGTAGCTGCCTCCGATAAATAACCATCATCTGGCACCACCACACCAGCTTCCCCTTGTATCGGCTCAATAAGAAAACCGGCAACATTGGGGTCTTTCAAAGCTGTTCTTAAGGCTTCTATATTATTGTAAGCCACGGTTTCGTAACCTGGCATAAAAGGCCCATAATTGATTTGCGCCGAAGGATCATTGCTGAACGAAATAACATTTAGTGTGCGGCCGTGGAAATTATTTTCACACACCAAAATTTTTGCTGCACCCTGAGAAATTCCTTTTACTTCATAACCCCAACGGCGTGCCAATTTAATCGCTGTTTCTACTGCCTCAACACCTGTATTCATTGGCAATACCTTATCATAACCAAAATAAGAGGTGATATATTGAGCATATTCGCCCAAGAGGTTGTTATGAAAAGCGCGAGAAGTAAGAGTTAACTTCTGAGCTTGTTTTACGAGCGTATCAATAATTCGTGGGTGACAATGACCTTGATTGACTGCCGAGTAACCTGAAAGAAAATCAAAATATTGTTTTCCATCCACATCCCAAACATGCACACCTTTTCCTTTGTCTAAAACGACAGGCAAGGGGTGATAATTGTGTGCTCCGTGCTCTTCTTCGAGATGGAGAAAATGTTGAGATTTTTGAGAAAGTGACTGTGTTGCTAACATTATGCAAATGTAAATAGGAAAACTGTAAATAAGTCTCGATTATATTGGTTAAGGGCTCATAATGTGTTAAAAATTTGATGTAATATGCACTTTGTTTTCATCCTATTAGCATCATTTTGAGCACCCGAATCTGTATATTTCTTTTTAAAAAAATGCGTCACTTAGCCATATTATTCATCATAGCTTTTGCGCATATTAGCTTGCCTTCTTTTGCCCAAACAAGAGACAGCAGCTTTAAAAAAGAAACATTTCACTATGACCAAAAATTACAACAAACAGCTGCACAAATTTTGGCACAGCCTTTGCGTCGAGCTAAAGATTCGGCCATCAGAGTATTTGTGGATTCTTTGTTGAATAAAAACAAAATGGTCGTTGGGGAAAATGGCAAAAAACTGATGAAGGGAATTGTCAGAGACCTCAATACTGGCGAGGGTATTCCCTTTGCTCAGGTGCTGATACCGCGCACAGCAATAGGCAGTAGCACCGAGCTTGATGGGCGTTTCGAATTTGAGTACGCCAATGCCCCTAGTGATAGTTTGCTCATTTCGGCACTGGGCTACAAAAAGAATTACCGAATCATTGATACGGCACAATCGACAATTGAATTAGAAATAGATTTGTCTCGAAGTGACAATTTATTGCGCGAAGTAGTGATACGACCCGGCGAAGACCCTGCAATTGCATTGGTAAAAAAAATTATTGCTGCAAAACCCAACAACAACCCCGATAAATACGAAAATTACAAGTATGAATTATACAACAAACTAGAGCTGGATTTAGTGCGAATGAGTCGTGAGCAATTTAGTAAAATCCCTATGATGAAACCCTTTGCTTTCATCTTTAACAATGTAGATTCCTTTTCCGAACAAAAACCATTTTTACCAGTCTTCCTTACCGAAACACTCTCTGACTACTACTTTCAGCGACATCCTAAAAAAACCAAAGAGTTTGTAAAAGCAAGTGAGGTAAAAGGTATTGAAAACGAAAGTGTGACACAGTTTTTGGGAGGAATGTATCAGCAAATTAATTTGTATGATAATTTCATTGACGTATTTGACAAACAATTTGTAAGCCCAATAAACAACAATGCTCCAAACTATTACCGCTACCAAATAAAGGATACACAATACGCTTACGGACGAAGAATTATACTAGTTCAGTTTGCACCAAAGCGTGCTGCCGAAAATTGTTTTGTGGGTGATTTTTGGGTGGCCGATTCTGTATATGCATTACAAAGAATAAGCCTGGACATTGCAGCTGATGCGAATATCAACCTGGTAAATAGAGTGAGCCTTTACCAGGAATTTGCGCCTGTGGGTGATTCGCTATGGTTTAATGTAAAAGACAAATTCATTGCGGATTTCACGGTGCCGTATGGCGGCAAAAAAATGCCTGGATTTATTGGACGCAAAACCACGTCATACAAAAATATTTTGCTCAACGACACTGCAGTTACAAATTTGGTCAACGACAAAAAACTAAAACAAGATGTAATTATTGAAGAGGGTGCTCGCAAAAAAGGGAATGAATTTTGGAACGAAAACCGACACGATTCACTCAACAAAAACGAAAAAGCTATTTACGCAATGATAGATACGCTCAATACGATGCCTATCTTCAACCGCACTAAAAATATCCTATCATTTCTAGCAAAAGGAACTCAGAATTTTGGCAAATTTGAATTTGGGCCTTATTGGGCATTGTACAACAGAAATCCTATAGAAGGTCATCGACTGCGCTTTTCGATGGGTACGAACACAAAACTGTTTAAGGATATATACCTGAATGGCTATGTGGCCTACGGCACCAACGACCAAAGATTTAAATACAAAGTAGCCGGACTCTGGCTACTGAAGCGCCATCCGCGACACCGTATTTATGCCTCCTACACTAGCGATTTGGACAGAAGTATTAGTTATTATAGCGAGGCCGCAACGGACAACTTCTTGAGCAATTTGGTGCGCAAACGTTACTTACCTTTCAAATTAGCATTTGTAAAAGATGCACGTTTTGAACATTACAAAGAATATTTCAACGGTTTTAGCCACGAAGTCACCTTCCTGCGCAAAGAATTTACACCCTATGCACCCTTGCCTTCTACTACAATTTTTAAAAATGAAAATGGCCAACCATCGCTCAACATAGTTAACTCAGAGATTGGAGTAAAACTTCGCTTTGCCTACAAAGAGCGTTTTCTCGAAGGCGATTATTACCGTTTGAGCATAGGCAGCAAATATCCTATAGTGTCTGTGAGAATAGCCCTTGGACTCAAAAACTTTTTGAACAGTGGATATGAATACCAAAAACTGAGCATCAACATTTCGGACTATGTAAAGCTGCCACATTTGGGGTCGATTACTTACAATGTATTTGCGGGAAAACATTTTGGCACTTTACCCTACCCTCTTTTAGAAGTACATCCAGGCAATGATTTTTATTATTACAATCAGTATGCTTTCAGTATGATGAATCGCTTTGAATTTATCAGCGATGCATATGCCGGATTTATGTTTGAACACAATATTGGCGGTGGGGTATTTAACTATATTCCTTTGCTGAAAAAAGCCAAACTGCGACAATTTTATACCGTCAAATCTGCTATTGGCAGCCTATCAGAAGAAAACAAAGCACTTAATCTCAACCAAGGATTTGATTTCAAAACATTACAAGGCAACCCTTACTTAGAAGTAGGAACGGGGATTGACAATATCTTTCAACTGTTCCGGGTAGATTTTGTTTGGCGTGTTGCCCCTACACCTTTGGCCAACGAACCGCTCGAAAAACGCTTTGGAATTTTCGGAAGTTTTAGAGTTGGGTTTTAATAGGCTCCCATATTAGTTCCGCCCCCAATATCATCAAGATTGGTGCCAAAGAATGGCGTAATGCCTGAATTTGCTGCAGGAGAACCGGTTTTCAACCTGTAATTCCATTTGTCATAATCTTCAAACAGAGGATCTTCATTGAATTTGCAGGAAGCAAAACTGACCAATGCATTTGCCTCTAAAGCTTTAATGAGGCTACTTTCGAAAATAACATCAAACTGACCACCGCCTTTATTGTTACAAATCAATTCGTTTTCCAGTGGGCCATAAATAATACAATTGCGAACAGTCGCTTTTAGATTTCCAGGTATAAATCCTGTTTGGCTGGTGTCCAGATAATTCAACAAACTCATCACAGGTGATTCAGAGTGATTTACCCATCGTGTACCATAGGTTACAAAAGTACATTGTGCAAAATCGAATATCCCTCCCTGAAAAACACCCACATTTTGTGCTCCGCAGGTATTCACCAAACAATTGCGCATTTGAACTTTGCCGCCAAAGCTGAGCAATCCATATCCTATTGAATTCTGTATGATGCAGTTGTCTAATTGTACGCCATCAGCTGCATTAGCTAGGCTTTTATTGTTATCTACCTGAATGGCTGCTGGCTGCACAAAACTTTGTCCGAGTGCCGTGCTTCCTCCGCAATTTTTGATGACAGTCCATTTCAATTGATTGTTCTTACTATTTTCTGTAAAGTACAGTCCGCCCCACTCTCCAGGCAAATCGAGATAAGAAAAATAGCTGCGGTCTATTCTATCACTCTGAAAAACAACGCTATCTTTTTTTGTGCCATTCACCAATAAAGTTCCTTCTACAAACAAACGAGAATTGGGATGCACATATACACGGCATCCGGGATTAATGGTCAGAGTTTGGTCTTTGTCTACCAAGGCATTGTTGATTATCACATAGGGCAAGACATTATCCCAGGTTTGGGTGCTGAGTACGCTATCAAATACATATCGGGCATTCTGACCATAGGCGACAACCGGCACAGCGAAATCTTTGCCATTTAGTGTAGCAATAAGTTTGTCTTCGACCACAAAAGGCGAAAGAGAAGAGTTGGGGTCGATAGTAACTGTGCTATAAACATACATGCTATCCTTGGCAGCAAGTTCTTGATCTTTTACTTCATTACCCGAAATACCATTGACATTGAGCTTAAAGGAAGACGAAGTACCCTTTGCCAAGCGAATACTACTAATTTTTACAGGTTGATTTTGCTCATTAAAAATTTTGATTTTATAAGTGGCACTTCCAAGAGCAACAAAAACGGTATCGAATAACAATGTGTCGGCCGAGAATCTCAAAGCACCGCCATCATTAAGGATTTGAGTCTTTTTACAAGATGTTGAAGACAAAAAAATGCCGATAAAAAAAACAAAAATTAAGGCTGAAAAAAAACGCATAAACTCGCTAATGAATAAGAATTGAGATTGGTAAAAGTAAAGATTTTATAAACAGTTCTGTACAAGCTAAACGCAAAGAACGAAAGAATGTTGCCTATACATTATGATTTTGGCCAATCAACACCTTATCTTTGTAAAAAATATTATTATATGAAAAAAATATTCTACACACTTAGCGCCGTTTTGATGATTGGCCTCATCGGATTTTCTTCTTGCGACAAAATTAAAGATCTTGCAAAAGTCAATTTCAACCTCGATAATGCAGATGGCGAATTTACGATCCCCGCAATTATTGCAGTAGGCGAGCAAAGCCTTGGTACAGATGAAATTTATATGAACCTTGATAGCATCATCAAAGCTCAAAATTCGAAAGTTGGTGCTAACAATATTAAAGAAGTGAGAATTACATCTTGCGAATTGACTTTGACCAATGGTGATAGCAAGAATAATTTTTCAGCATTAGAATCCTGCACCTTGGATATTAAATCCAATGTCAAAACTGATTTTATCAGAATGGCTGGTGTAACGAACAATCCTGATGTTGAAGCACAATCTTTAAATTTACCGGTAGAAAGCAGCCTTGATTTGAAAGATTATTTCTTAAGCGCAAGTCAATTTACTTATCGCATTAGCGGAAAATCGCGCAAAACAACTGACAAAGAATTGAAATGTAAAGTATTGGTAAAATACACCATCACAGCAGGGCTGTAGGCATTTTACAACAACCCAATTTTAGAGAACAGCCTTTGCTTGCCTTACGCAAAGGCTGTTTTTATTGGTGAGAAGAGGTGTACAAACTCAATAATTTTTTTGTAAAATTTTCCCAGCTGTATTGCTCCTTTTCTTGTTTAATATTCTCTGTCAGTTCAGGAATTGAATCTGGTTCAAAAAAACGAAGAATGGCATCGGCTATGGATTTCGGGTTGGGCTCGGCCACAAAACCTACTTTGCCATTTGGTACATTTTCAGCCAATCCGCCCACATTTGTTACAATCATTGGCTTCTCAAAATGATAGGCAATCTGTGTAATACCGCTCTGTGTGGCTGTCTTGTAGGGCTGCACTACTAGGTCGGCTGCACAAAAATAATTGCGTACTTCATCATTGGGTATAAAATTGGTAAAGAGTTTCACTTGTGATTCAATTTGCATTTCTCCTAAGAGGTAATCGTAATACTCTTCGTCTGAATAATATTCTCCGGCAACAATAAGCTTTACTCCCAATTCTTTGATTCGAGCATCACTCATTGCCTGATAAAGCAAATCCAAACCTTTATACTTTCTAATAAAACCAAAAAACAAAAGGTATTTATCGGCTGGGTCTAAACCAATTTTTCTGAGTGCTTCCTCCCTTGAAATTGCGGCTCCATAATTATCGTATAAAGGATGCGGTGTGTATATAGAAGGTTTACTGCTCAATTGCTTCAAATCGTTCAACACCTCCCTACTCATCGCTACAAAAGCATCTACTGGCTGAAGAAAGTATTTAGTAAAAGCCTCATCGCCAAAACGCTTTTCGTGCGGGATAACATTGTCTGTAATGCTAATGATTTGTGTATGACGATTGCCACGAACCAAGCGCAAAATAGTGCCCAAACAGGGGCCCATAAATGGCAACCAAAACCGAACAATAATCAAGTCGGCCTTTTCATTTTTTATTTTATTGCCCTGTAGGTACCAATTCATTGGATTGATAGAATTGATCACGCTTTTAATAGTCAAACCTACTGGTGCAGGCTCATCGGTAAATTGAGATTTACCAGGAAAAAGAAAAGACGGATATTGCAGCGAGAAAGAATAAATAATTACTTCGTGACCCTGCTTTTGCAGCACAGCAGCCATCCTTTCGTTGAAAGTAGCGATGCCCCCACCGCGCAGAGGATGAGCTGAACCAAGGATAATTATTTTCATTGCTTTTATCTTAAAATTTTTAACTGGTAGCAAAATCAATTTGAGCCTGATGGTAATCTTCTGGCACTCCAATATCTATAAAGTAGCTGTCAGAAATAAAACCAAAAAACTTCCTCTCGTCAACAAAACGTTCCAAAAAATCTTTTTCAAAAGAAAACTTTTCTGCAGGTTTTTTAGATTCAAAATATTGTTTGTCGAGCAAATAAACCCCTCCATTGATGATACCAGATTGTTGATATTTTTTCTCTTCAAAAGAAACAATGTTATCTTGTTCATCCATCTTTACCACGCCATATCTTTCAAAATGTTCTAGCTGCTTTAAAGCCAAGCTCACAGAAGATTGATGCGCCTGATGAAATTCCAACATCGAAACTAATGAAACATGAAACATCGTGTCTCCATTGAGCACAAATACATTTTTAGACCTTGCTTTCTGAATGGCAAAAGCAATACCACCACCTGTATCTAATGGTTCAGGTTCGATAGCTATTTCTATTTCAAATTCCCAATCTGTTGCCACTAACCAATTCTCTACCATTTGGTGCTGATAACCCAAAGAAAGAATGACCCTTTGGCAATTTTGCGTTGTTAGGTATTGAAACAAATGAAAAAGAAAAGGTTGGCCTGCTACCAAAGCCATGCATTTTGGCATAGCCCCAATGACACCTTGCAGCCTAGTACCCAATCCGCCTGCCAAAACAATGCACTCCACAGAATTTGATTTATTTTTTTTGAAAAATTATACCTGCCAACTAGACAAACCTTTTTCGGTAAATTGATACGAACGAAAATCACCTCCAAAATTTTCCAATGCTTTTTTGACATTATATCGGGTATTATCTGGGCAATAAAACATCATAAAACCGCCACCGCCGGCACCGGTAATTTTACCACCAGTGGCACCTGCCTTCAAGGCTGCATCATAAATTTCATCCATTGCCGAATTTGAAATACCATTTGCCATTTGCTTTTTGTAACGAAATCCAAAATCCAATATCGGACCAATATCATCTACCTGACCCTTTAACAAGGCCTCTTTCATCATCCGGGCTTGTTCTTTCAGCTGATGCATAGCCTCAATAGACTGCTGATTTTTTTCAACTACATTTTTGCTTTGGGCTTCAATAATGGTAGACGATAAACGGCTCGTTGCGGTAAAGTACAACAGCAAATTATTTTCTATTTCGTGTAAATATTGTGGCTTGATGCTTAAAGGATTGACGATCACTTTATTGTCGGCATAAAACTCCATAAAGTTCACTCCGCCAAAAGTAGCGGCATATTGGTCTTGTTTGCCACCTGCCATTTTCAATTCTTCCCTTTCGACAGTATAAGCCGTGTGGGCGATATCATATTCCCCCAAAGGCAGATTCAACCATTCTACAAAAGCACCTAAAATGGCAACCATAAGCGTAGAAGATGTGCCTAGGCCCGAACCCGCAGGAGCATCAACATAAGTAGTCAATTTAAACCCTGAAGGCACGGCTCCAAAATTGACAACAATGTGATTGTAAATTCCTTTGGCCAAATCCAAGCTGCCGTTAATGGGCAGCTTATTTTGTACAGGAAATTCCGCCTTCTCATTACGGTCAACAGCCTCAATGATAATTTGATTAGTGGTTAATAATTCGATGGTAGCAAAGGCATACAATGAAATGGTGGCATTCAAAATGGCGCCGCCATATTCATCGCAATAAGGACTGACGTCGGTGCCGCCCCCCGCCAAACCAATTCTCAATGGAGCTTTGCTTCTGTAAATCATCTAGACGAGTTTATTTGTTTACTCAATACCAAAGTATTGCTCCATTTGTAATTTGCATTTTTCTGCTGCGCTGCGCTCTTTGTCTGCATACCATTCTGCCGTCCATCGTATCGCTTGCTCAGCATTTAACCTTGGCTGCCAGTTCAACATAGTTTTGGCTTTATGACTATCCAGCATTAATAATTTTGCTTCGTGATGAGCAGCAGGATTTTCTTCGCACTGGTAAGCATCCGGTTTATTAAATACTGACAGAAAAATTTGAGTCAATGCTTCCACTGTTTTTTCGTCAGTGATTTCAGGACCAAAATTGAAGGCAGTACTGAATCTTGCAGGGTCTTCAGTCATTTTTGCAGCGAGCAATAGGTAAGCGCTCAAGGGCTCCAATACATGTTGCCAAGGCCTAACTGAGGCAGGATTGCGCAATTTCACTTTATCGCCAAACTCAAGAGCACGAACAATATCAGGCACTATCCTATCCACCGAGCGGTCTCCACCACCAATCACATTACCCGCCCGTACAGAGGCAATTGCCTTTTGATGTTGCGCATATTTTTGTGGAGGAAAGAATGATTGGGTATAAGAAGAAATAATAATTTCGGCAGCAGCTTTACTTGCAGAATAAGGATCATATCCACCCAATTTATCTTCCTCTTTGAAGGCTTGCCCCCTCTCTGGATTTTCATAAACCTTATCCGTCGTAATCATTACTCCTACACAAGGTCCTTGTAAATATCTGATGGCTTCTAGCACATGTGCTGTGCCCATAGCATTGACAGCAAAGGTTTCAATTGGGCTATCATAGCTAAGGCGCACCAATGCCTGTGCAGCCAAATGAAACACAAAATGCGGTTCAAAGCGCACCAATTCGCCTTGTAAACGGCTTAAATCTTTTATGTCGGCAATTACAGAGCTATAACAAATTCCATCACCCTTAATTTCATTATAAAGATCATTGGCCTGTTGTGGAGCTAAAGAATAACCTTTTACATCGGCACCCAGCCATTGCAACAATTGCAATAACCATGCGCCTTTAAATCCTGTATGTCCGGTGAGGAAAACGCGTTTCCCTGCAAAAGTTTTTTTGAGTAAATCTATCATTACATTTTGGCTTCAGTCGTCAAATAAAGTTACCAGTTTTTCCAAGCTGGATTTTTCAACCACATCTCTTCCAGTTCTTCTCTTTCACGAATGGTATCCATACACTTCCAAAAACCGTGATGGCGAAAAGCCGCAATCTGTCCGTCACTTGCTAGGTCATTCATTGGTTGGCGTTCCCACATCATACTATCAGCATCTTCGTGCAGATAATTGGCAATGGTAGGCTCAATAACGAAAAAACCACCATTAATCCAGGTACCGCTATCTGCAGGTTTTTCTTCAAAACCATTGATAGCACCATTCTCTTCCATATTAATGACACCAAAACGACTGTTGGCCTGAATGGCTGTCATTGTGCAGATTTTGCCAGTTGCCTGATGAAAATCGATCAGTTTGTTGATGTCAACATTACAAAGTCCATCGCCGTAGGTGAGCATAAAACGCTCATTACCGACATAAGGCAAAACCCGTTTCAATCGCCCTGCCGTCATCGTATCCAAACCTGTTTCGATAAGTGAAACTTTAAACGGCTCTGCAAAATTATGATGCACTTGCACCGAGTTATTAGACAAGTCTACAGTAACGTCGGCATTGTGCATAAAGTAGTTGATAAAATATTCTTTAATCATAGCCCCTTTGTATCCGAGGCAGATGATAAACTCTGTATGCCCAAAAGCTGCATAACTCTTCATTATGTGCCAAAGAATAGGCTTGCCTCCTATTTCAATCATCGGTTTGGGTCTCAATACAGATTCCTCAGCGATACGCGTACCTCGCCCGCCGGCAAACAATACAACTTTCATTGTTGATTCTATTTGGGTTTATTTGTAGCCTAAATCGTTTTGTAATTCTTGGGGCAAAACTGGAAGTAAATGCCTTGGCAATAAAAAAGAAGAAAGCTCAGCCATTTCTTTAAAAATATAATGAGAGTCTGCGGCAGATTTTAGATAATCAGCCCCAGTGCTTCCGCCCGTACCTACTCTTTTGCCAATCGTCCTCTGCACCATATGGATATGTCTGTGACGCCACATAGATAATAATTGATCGATTTCTAGCAAGGAACTAATAAGCTCAAAAGGTAAATGCAACAAAGGATGGTCGCGGTAAAGCATTATGAACAAAGCACTGCGATTGGCTGCTTTGCTAAAGCTTCGGCCCTCGGGATATTCATTTTCTTTACCAAAGAGTGTTTTATAGGTTTGGAGATTCATTTTTTCATTGTCCAAAAGGCTATCTGAGTAGGCTTTTTCATAGACTTCCCAAAATGAATCTGCCCCATCTTCTTTCCAATAATGCTGATTCTCGGTAAAGGGCATCCGCTCCAACCAACGATTGAGCAGCACTATTAATGATTCATCTTCTTCGGCTTTTTTTACGCGATTAATATCGGCTTCGTTTAACTGGGATAAATAGTATCCTTTACCGAAGCGTTGCTCGTAAGCAAGGCCTAGTTTTGCTTCAATGATTTTAAATTGTATGCTCTGAAAGCCCGATGCTGGTCGGAGTAAATCTCTGAAATCCAAAAAATCTAAAGGAGTCATTGTTTCTACAATAGACATTTGATTAACACAGACTTCTAGTATTTTACAAACCCTGCCAATACGATGTACTGCATTAAAAATATCAGGTGCGTTGGTAGGAATTTCTTTTTGTTTAAAAATCCCTGCCACGATATCAAGTTCGTGTAAAATCAACTTAAACCATAGCTCATAAGATTGATGAATAATAATAAACATCATCTCGTCATCTGCTTTTATCTGTTCCTTGCCACTTTCGGTGGTTTGGGCATCCAGTATTTTGTCGAGCTGTAGGTATTCGCTGTAATAAACCGGTTTTCTTTGTTTTAAAGACATTCGAAAGCTAAGAATTGATTGAAGAATGAAGCAAATGTAGGCTTCTCAATCAAAAATTCTAACAAAAAATCCTAAAAATCGATTTTGGTCTTGAGCTTAAAAATTTTGGACTAAAAACCAATACAAGGGCAAACCTAAAGTGATATTTAAGGGAAAGGTAAGCCCTAAGGCCATTGGAATGTAAAGCCCAGCATCTGCTTTGGGTGCGCACTGCCGCATAGCTGCTGGCACTGCTATGTACGAGGCACTAGCTGCCAAAACGGCTAACAAAAACCTATTCCCACTACTAATAGGCAAATAATGAGTGATGCAAATAGACAATACCGCGTTGAAAACAGGTATTATCAGTGCAAACAAACTTACAAAAGCGCCATAATGCTTGAAGGCAGCAAATCTTTTTGCTGCAAGCATTCCCATTTCTAATAAAAATAATGACAGGAAACCTTTGAACAAATCTGTAGTAAATGGCTTGATGCCTTCGGCTTGATGACTATCGCTAAGGATTCCAATGATGAGGCTGCCTAGAATCATAAAAACAGAACCATTGGTTAGCGATTCGTGCAATAAACTCCTAAAACTAGTACCTCCTTCATTTTCTTTGTTGCCATACCTGCGCATCAATACCACACCTATAATGATGGCAGGAGATTCCATCAGCGCCATGGCAGCCACCATGTGACCACCAAATAGTATTTGCTGGTTCTCTAAAAATGCAATGGCAGACACGAAGGTAACAGCACTCACCGAACCATAAGTTGCCGCAATGGCACCCGCATTTTCAGCAGAAAGCTTTGTTTTGAGGATAAAAAAAGTGTAAAACGGCACTATGGCTGCAAATAACATAGCTAACAATAAGGTCAGATTGATTTCTGCATTCAAACCACTATGCGCCAATTCTTGCCCACCCTTAAACCCGATAGCAAACAACAAATACAAAGAAATAAACTTAGAACTAGAAGCAGGTATTTCTAAATCGCTTTTGACCATGGTGGCCAAAACACCAAGTACAAAGAATAATAAGGTTGGGTTTTTGAGATTACTAAGTAAGAAACTTAAATCCATTAGACTAATTTTTAGCAAAGCTACAAAAAGATAGTAATGCTATCATAAATGATTGTTTTTTTATTTTTACCAATACATTTACTACATTTGTTGAGAACTTAAATAAATCACTTAACCCGTGGAATTGCAACTACAAATAAAAATGAATCCTGCGCTTTATTTGCGCAACCCAGAATCAACTGAATTGGGCAAAAATATTATCAGATATGGGATTCAAGTTATTTTCGAACTTGGCTTTGAAGAATTTACTTTTCGTAAGCTGGCCATTAGAATTGGGACCACAGAGGCAAGCATTTATCGGTATTTCGAAAATAAGCATCGACTATTAACCTATATCATCACTTGGTTTTGGACTTGGATGGAATATCAATTGGTTTTTTTCACCAACAACATCAGCAATCCGAAAGAGAAAATCAATATTTTTTTAAAACTCCTTACTTTTCAGGATACAGAACAGTATCCTTTTGAATATATTGACAAGAAAATACTACACGGTATTGCCATTGCTGAAGGCAATAAATCTTACCTCACCAAGCACGTAGCCTCAGATAACCAACAAAAATTATTCAAACCTTACAAAGACTTTTGCCATAGGATAGCCGAAATTTTTCTGGAGTATAACCCCCATTACCCATTCCCCCATTCATTGGGCAGCACTGTAATAGAAACAGCTCACCACCAAACTTATTTTAACCACAACCTTCCTTCTTTGACCGATTTCGGACAGGAGGCAGACCCCAACGCTATATTGGGTTTTCTCCATCACCTTGTGTTTAGCGCCTTAGACGCTTCGCAATATTCGAACAAAAACTAACGAGGCTGAACAAAAATTGTCCAGCCCCGTTATTATTTAAAAATAAAGCAGACTAAAATAATTTTTTAAGTACATTTTGAATAACGTGAGGCTTACCCAAAGTATAAAAATGCAATATGGGGGCACCATTTTTTAGTAAATCCCTGCATTGTGCCAATAGCCACTCCTCGCCTATTTGCTCGCACGCTTCATCAGTTTTGGCTTTAAGCATCTCGGTGGTCAATTCGACAGGAATATCAACATTAAAAACACTAGGAACAATACTGAGCTGGCGTTTGTTGGTGATGGGTTTCAAGCCAGGAATGATGGGCACAGTCACGTTATTTTCACGGCATTTTTGCACATAATTATAATAATGTTGATTGTCGAAAAACATTTGTGTGGTGACATATTCTGCACCCAATTCAATCTTTCTTTTCAAGAAGTAAATATCAGTATCTAAGTTTGGGGATTCGATATGCTTTTCGGGATATCCAGCCACGCCAACACAGAAATCACTTTTTAACCCATCAATAATGTCTGTCTCTTGATACTGCCCTTTGTTCAACTCCATGATTTGACCAACCAAATCCTCGGCATAGCGATGACCTTGTGGGTGGGCAGTAAAAAACTTTTCATTTGCTGCAGCATCTCCCCTCAAAGCAAGCACATTGCGTACCCCAAGATAATGCAAATCGATTAGCGCATTCTCTGTTTCTTCTTTGCTAAAGCCCCCGCAAATCATATGTGGCACTGCATCAACATTGTATCTGTTAATGATGGCGGCACAAATACCAACAGTTCCCGGGCGTTTACGAATTTCTACACGTTCAAAATTACCATCACTTCTTTTTTTGAACATTTGTTCTGCACGATGATAGGTAACATTAATAAACGAAGGCTTAAATTCAATAAATGAATCTAATACTTTGAAGATAGAATCAATACCTCTTCCTTTTGCAGGAGGCAAAATTTCAAGAGAAATAATCGGTTTTGTAGCTTGACTAATGTGTTCTGTAACTTTCATTTTGAAGGAGGCTGCAAGAAAGCAGCGTGTAAAAATAATCGTTAAAAAGGAATAAGTGCCAAAGGCAAAGGATATTATTCAAAAATAAACGCTTCTTTTCATTTACTTTTGCCTTCCATTTTTAATCCACACCCAAAGTGAAAAAAGCTCCTCTTATATCTGTTTTCATTGCTTTAATCCTAGTAGCTGTAATCTATTTTGGAGGTAATACCAAACCACCTATGCCCAAAGCATCGGCCGAGAAAGCCACTACAGCAGGCGGACCAATGCAACAAAAAGCCAGTCCTTTTGATGTTGACTCGCTGATTATTGCATCCAAAAAGTCAATGGCACAGCACGCATTGGGAGAATTACAAGCGGTAGATATACAATTGCGCAAAGTGACAGACTCTGCACAATTGTCGCCAATATTTGGTCAATATGCGCAAATCTGGAAAGAACACAAACAATTTCCATTAGCAGCCTATTTTTATTCTTTGGAAGCAAAATTGGAAAAATCAGAAAAAAAGCTCACCTTCGCCGCCCAATTGTTTTTAGACCTCGCCAGAAATGAACATTCTGCCGAACTACAAACTTGGGAAGCCAGCAATGCGATTGCTTGTTTTGAAGATATTTTGAAACTAAACCCTTCAAACGATTCAGCAAAATTAGCCTTGGCGGAATGCTATTTCGGTACTGGCGAAGCGATGAAAGGTGTAGTACTTGTCAAAGAAATCACCAGCAAAGAACCTGAAAACAAAGCAGCAAATTTGCTACTCGGACAACAAGGTTTGATCTCGCAACAGTTTGACAAAGCCAAACAACGCTTTGAAACAGTATTGAAAAACGAACCTAAAAATGTAGAAGCGATGCTGGGACTGGCAGAAGCTTTGAAAGGACTAGGCGAAAAACAAAAAGCAAAAGCGCTTTTAGAAGATTGTAAAAAAATAATCAATAACCCGGCTTTTGCCAAAGATATTGATGAATATATAAAAACTTTTTAATAACAAATTAAATCATTCAGATTATGCCTTGTGGTAAGAAAAGAAAACGTCATAAAATTGCAACTCATAAACGCAAAAAACGTTTAAGAAAAAACCGTCATAAAAAAAATAAATAGAGTCTAAGCACTCTTTTTTCGCAAAGAACTTACTCAAGTTCTTTTCCCAAATTTTTTTTTGTCAACAGAATGACAGTCCCTTACGTACCGTACATCCCCTCAAAAGGTGTATAGTACGTAAGGTGACGCATTTTTGTACCATTAATTTTTTGGGGATCTAGCGAAAACGAATTTCATTTAATTAAAGACGGTAGCATGATTAAAGAACTTATTATCAATGCTTCGGCAGATGTGGTAGAAATTGCCCTGCTCGAAGACAAGAAATTGGTGGAGCTACACTACGAACAAGGTCAGGATGATTTTGCAGTCGGAGATTTGTATTTAGGAAAAATCAAAAAACTAATGCCAGGGCTCAATGCGGCTTTTGTAGACGTTGGATATGAGAAAGATGCCTTTTTACACTATACCGATTTAAGTCCTCATTTTAATTCGCTAGTCAAGTTTACCAAACAATCAATAGACGGAAATAGAAGTTGGGGAGACGATTTTACAAAATTTAAAATCGAGCCCGTTATCCTCAAAGCAGGAAAAATTACCGAGGTCATCCATCAGAAACCCGAAGTAATTGTACAGATTTTGAAAGAACCGATTTCGGCAAAAGGCCCACGCCTCAGCTGCGAAATCTCACTACCTGGTCGCTTTTTGGTATTGACCCCATTTAATGATACAGTTTCTGTATCACGCAAAATACACTCTGCCGAAGAACGCAAACGCCTGCAAAAAATTGTTGAGGCCGTGAAACCCAAAAATTTTGGGATGATTGTCCGCACAGCAGCCGAAAGCAAAGGCACCGAAGAACTGCACGCCGATGTACACGAATTGGTAAAAATGTGGGAAACCATTCAAGCCAATCTGAAAGCAGCCAAAGCACCCCAAAAAATATTAGGCGAACAAACCAAAACCACATCTATTTTACGCGACCTGCTCAATGAAAGTTTTCAAAGAGTAGTATCAAACGACAAGCGTATTGTTGAGGATGCACGTGGCTATATCACCCGTGTAGCGCCCGAAAAAGCCGAGATTGTCTCGTTACACAACACGAGCATGGACATTTTTGAACAATACGGTGTCAGCAAGCAAGTAAAATCTTCTTTTGGACAAACCATCAGTATGGGTAGTGGTTCTTATCTGATCATTCAGCATACTGAGGCCCTACACGTTATTGACGTAAATAGCGGAACCCGCAGCGCCGATGCCGGACAAGAACAAAATGCCTTGGCTACTAACCTAGAAGCCGTTGCCGAAATTGCCCGCCAAATGCGCCTGAGAGACCTTGGAGGAATAGTAATTGTCGATTTTATTGACATGAAACTGCCCGAAAACAAAAAGCAAGTGTATGAGGCTATGGAATTGGCGATGGCCCCCGACCGTGCACGCCATACGATATTGCCCATTTCGAAATTCGGATTGATGCAAATCACTCGTCAGCGCCTGCGCCCCGAGCTCAATATCAACACATCAGAAGAATGCCCCACCTGCAAGGGTACCGGCAAAATTGGTCCATCCATGCTATTGTCCGACAATATTGAGCGCGACCTCAGCTATCTTGTTGACCAAGGACACCGCGAGTTGATGCTCAAAGTACACCCCATAGTGGCGGCTTACCTTACCAAAGGAATTTTATTTTCTTCGCTACGCTCAAAATGGAGCCGCAAATACAAAACAAAGCTAAGTGTGGTGGTAGACAACAGTTATCCGCTTACACAATACAAATACTTTGATGCCAAAACCAACGACAGCATCAATTTGTAATCAAAAAAAAATCCCGCAAGCAACCTGTTTGCGGGATTTTTTTTGTTGGTCAGCATGTTTAAATTCTTTGAGCTTCGTTGTGTCACTCCGTCAGGCTTCGTCATTTCTTTAGGCTTTTCGCCCTTGGTGGTGTTGAGGCACAAGCCCCAAGCGCAGCCCACCAGCAAGCCCCGCTCCTATTGATTCATTTATTTGTTGGTAGAAATTGCGCAAAGCAATTTTTAAACAGCAACAACGGCGAAGAATGGATCACTTGTTTATCTCTTATTTTATAGCCATCTTCTTTGCTCATAGTCGACTGCTGTTAGCGTGCGCCAAATTTACAAACTTTGGAGCGCGTGAGGGATAGTAGCGGATACCCCGCAGCGATAGCGAGGAGTAGCAGCGGATAGCCCGACCCCGAGGCAGGAACGGTGCAGAGCCTTTCGGGGGCACGCCCAACTAAACGATTCTTTTTGGGAGCTATTACCAACCAACCATATTTTTAAGCTCAATCCCCACGGCACATTTGCCCTCCTTAAACTTAAATACGCTATTTTGCAGCAAAATAAAATGGCTATGGAATTCAGCGCACAACAATTGGCCGATTTGCTGCAGGGTAGCATAGAAGGTGATGCCTCTGTCAAGGTCAATCAACTCTCCAAAATCGAAGAAGGCATTCCGGGTTCGGTTTCCTTTTTGGCCAATCCGCTATACACCCAATACATTTACAGCACAAAGGCTTCGTTAGTGATAGTCAATGCCGACCTGGTGCTGACAGCGCCTGTTAGCTGCACCTTGCTCCGTGTAGCCAGTGCAGAGCAGGCTTTTGCCAAATTGCTGGAAATGTACAACCAAATCAAGCTCAACAAAACGGGCATTGCGCCACAGGCTTACATTTCAGACAAGGCAACGATTGGTAACAATATCTATGCCGGGCCTTTTGCCGTGATCAGCGATGGTGCCAAAATAGGCAACAATGTCAAAATTTACCCTCAGGTTTTTATCGGCGATAATGTAGTCATTGGCGACAATACCACGCTCTTTGCCGGTGTCAAAATCTATGCGGATTGTGTGGTGGGCAAAGATTGCATCATCCACTCGGGCACTGTCATCGGCAGCGATGGGTTTCGATTTGCACCCCAAAACGAAGGCAATAAAAAAATACCACAAATCGGCAATGTCATTATCGAAGACGATGTAGAAATCGGCGCCAACTGTGCTATTGACCGCGCTACACTGGGCTCTACCATCTTGCGCAAAGGTGTCAAATTTGACAATTTTATCCATATTGCCCACAATGTAGAAGTGGGCGAAAACTGCTATTTTGCAGCGCATACCGTAGTGGCAGGCTCTACCAAAATAGGCAAAAACTGTATGACGAGCGGACAAGTGGGCATCGTGGGGCATCTCAATATCGCCGATGGCACCATCGTCACTGCACAGTCGGGCATCTCTAAGAGCATCACCAAAAGCGGTGAAGTACTGATGGGTTCGCCTGCATTTGACGCCAACAAATACCGCAAATCTTTTGTGCACTTCCGCAATCTCGATAGCCTGGCCCAACGCATTGCTGCACTAGAAAAACAATTGAAAGAAAAAAATGACCGACAATAAACAAAGCAACCGCGAGCTGATGCAATATGCCGGACTAGCCACCCAATGGCTCGTTATGCTCGGTTTGGCGCTTTGGGCAGGTATGGCCATCGACAAAAGAATCGGCCCCAACGCGCGTATGGCCACCATTATTTTACCCTTAATAGCCCTCAGTGTTTCGCTCTGGCAATTGATTAAAAAATTCAACAAACCCCGTCAATGAAAAAATACTACCTGCTCATTATTGTCTTATTGTCTATGCTCCTGTTCGGACTCATTTATCTCTGGTGCGGGCAGCATCCCGAGTACGATATGATAGCCCTGATGGTGGCCAATTGGCTACTGGCCGCACTGAGTGTTGTTTCTTATTTTATGCTACAAAGCAAGCTCAAGGCCGAGCGTCCGCAGGTGTTTGTCAACGGCGTGTATGGCTCTACGCTATTGCGTTTGATGGTGTGTATGGGCAGTATCTTTGTCTATCTATACCTCAATCAGGGGCATTTGCACAAACCCAGCATTTTTGCTATGATGGGCTTGTATATTGCCTACACCGTTATCGAAACGATGGGCCTCGCTACTATGGCAAAGAAAAAATAAAATGATGGGCTATCAGCTTCGTTCACATTCTTCGGCCTTGGGTTCCGGCTGTACGCTTGTAGTCCTCGCTGCGCCCCAAAAGCTTGCTCCGGGCTACCGCTTCCATCCGGCAGCCACCGGGCAACATATTAATCATCAGCAAAAGCATTTCTAAAAATCAAATCCTTCTTCGACGATGAAAAAGGAACGCCCTTTTTCCGAATTAATCCCCTTTTTGCCGCCCAACACTTTTGAGGAGGTGGCCCAATATTTTCAAAATCATACCATACACCTCACCCTCACCCGCGAGCGCAAGAGTGTGTTGGGCGATTACCGCCACCCTACCCGCGATGCACCTTATCACCGCATCAGTGTCAATGCCACCTTGCACCCATATAGTTTTCTCATCACGCTGCTGCACGAGTTGGCGCATATGCTTGTCTTTATCCAATACCAAGGCTCGGTATTGCCCCACGGCAGCGAATGGAAAAATCAATTCCAAAAAATGCTGATTCCTTACATCGGCAAAAATTTCTTTCCCCGAGATATTGAAGCAGCCTTGGTACGCTACCTCAACAACCCCAAAGCCAGCACCTGCACCGACACGCATTTGTACAAAGCGCTCTACCGTTACAACCACAACAAAGAAGGCTGGACTTTATTGGAAGACCTGGCTACGGGCACGCATTTCAAAATAGAAAATGGAAATGTCTATGCCCTGCTCGAGAAGCGCCGCACACGCTACCGCTGCCAAGAACTGAAGACCGGAAAGATGTATCTTTTCCCAAGTATTTATGAGGTGTGTGCTATAAAGCAAAGTCAAATATAATTAGCAATACCGAAGCCAAAACCAACTATTCCCCCATTTATCTTCGTTTTATTGCCTCTTAGCAAGCGGGCATTGGCTCTAAGGTGGCGGTAATCGTCTTCGAAAGAGCGGGCATTGCCTTCGAAAGAGCGGGCATCATCTTCGAAAAGGCGGGAATCACCTTCGAAAAGGCGGGCATTGCCTTCGAAAGAGCGGGAATTGGCTTCAAAAGAGCGGGTATTGTCATCAAAAGAGCGGGAATTATCTTCGAAAAGGCGGGCATCATCAAGAAGGTTCCGGGCAGCGGCTTCGAAATGCCTCTTTTTTTTATAAAAGAAGTAATAACACCCATTTAATAGCTAGTTTGGCATTATGTTCCCTTCGTGATATTCATTGCGTACTGTGTGGTGGCACTCTAACCGCTAAGTGCACAAAGCACAAAAGGCTTTTAACGAAAAATCGTTGTGTATTAATGTAAAGTCAAACTGGTACTATACATTTAAAAAAGCAGTTAATCACAGGGCAAAAAGAGGGCAATTTCTTAGGCTTGTCCTCTAGATTTATGATACAAATCATAGACAGTATTGATAGTAAATAGGTACAGAAATAGATTAAAATCTCTACCTTTGGAGTCTTATGTCATTACCAAAATTTCCCAAAGCACAAAACTCTTTTAGCCACGAGCTCAAAGAACGCGTACACAAATATTTCGAAGACAACAAAATTGCCAGCACTGGGAACGCTGAACTGTATTTCAAAGCAATTTTTCTTCCTTTGTTGTACATCGGCACCTACATTCATATCGTTTTTTTCACGCCTCCGGCTTTTTGGGCCATTTTAGAATGTGCCTTTCTGGGGCTAGTGGTGGCAGCTATCGGGTTTAACATCATGCACGATGGCGGCCATGGTAGTTTTAGCACCAAGCCTTGGCTTAATCGTATGGCTTTCTTTTCGCTCAACCTATTGGGAGGCAGCGCCTTTATGTGGAATATGAAGCACAATGTGATTCACCACGCCTATACCAACATTGATGGCCTGGACGATGATATCGATGCCAAACCATTTTTGCGTATGGCTACCACTCAGCCCAAGCTAGGTATGCACAAATATCAGCACATCTATTTTTGGTTTCTGTACTCCTTGCTGTATATGTTTTGGGTCTTTTTTACCGATTACAAAAAGTATTTCCGCAAAAAAGTAGGGGAAGTGGCTTTGAAAAAAATGAGCACTCAGGACCATATCATCTTTTGGGCTTCGAAAGCATTTTTCTATTTCTACATTATCGGCTTCCCTATTTACAGATTTGGCTTTTTCCCTTGGTTGGCAGGCTTTTTAGCCCTGGCACTCACAGGCGGATTTGTATTGAGTATTGTTTTCCAATTGGCACATACGGTAGAGCATGCCAGCTTCCCCGTTCCGGATGAAGTGACCCACAAAATGGATGACGAATGGACCGTGCACCAATTAAAAACAACGGCAAACTTTGCCACCAATAATAAAATTATCTGCTGGTATGTGGGTGGTTTAAACTTCCAGGTAGAGCATCATCTTTTCCCTAAAATTTCTCACGTTCATTATCCTGCCATCAGCAAAATCGTGAAAAAAACCTGCGAGGAGTTTGGTATTGGCTATATTGAATATCCCAAAATGGTGAATGCAATATCCTCTCACGTGGCACATTTGCGCGCAGTAGGTAATGCACAATAATCGTACAGGATGTTTTTTTCGGATGTAGTAGGACAATCGGCGGCAAAAGTGCATTTATTAGGCATGTGGCAACAAAATCATTTGCCCCATGCCTTATTAATTAATGGTAAAGAAGGTACCGGAGGATTGCCTCTGGCTTTTGCATTGGCTCAATATCTTTTTTGCAGCAACAAAACGGAGCAAGATTCGTGCGGCAAATGCCCCAGCTGCCAAAAAGTAGCAAAAATGGAACATGCCGATGTTCATTACTCGTTTCCCACTATTAAAACAGGAACGGGCAAAAATCAAGAGGCACTGAGCGATAATTACTTAAAAGAATTTCGAAAATACACGCTTAGCAATACTTACGGCACTACCTACGATTGGCTGCAATTTATTAACGCCGAAAACAAACAAGGTAATATCACAGCCGAAGAGTGCCGCATCATTATCGAAAAGCTGAACCTAAAGGCTTATGAAGGTGGTTTAAAATTGATGATCATCTGGAGGCCAGAATATTTGGGCAAATCGGGCAATATTTTACTAAAACTAATAGAAGAGCCGCCAGCAGATACGGTTATCATTTTGGTGTCAGAATCTGTTGAAGAAATTTTACCCACCATTTTATCGAGGGTGCAATTGATAAAATTACCCCCCATACAAGCCGGCGCAATTGAGCAAGCGCTGCTATCCAGCAATGGTCTTGACCCGAAGAAAGCCAAACAAATTGCTATGATGGCCGACGGCAGCTATTCCGAAGCCGTTGCACTCATCCAGCACATCGAAAACGACCTTTTCCCGATGGCAAGGCAATGGTTCAATATGATATTCACCCAAAACGGAATAGGCGTGGCCAAGTTTGTTGATGATTTGGCCAAACAAGGCAGGGAACAGCAAAAGAATTTCCTGCAATACGTCATTCATTTGCTAGAGGCTACTATTCGTCAGCGTTACACGCAAGTAAGTATTTTGGCAAATGAAGAATTGACTTTTGTTCAAAAATTGGCTGCTGCGTCTATAAGTTTTGAGGCCCTCGAAAAGCTGATAGAAGAAATAAGCAAAACCAGTTATTACATCCAACGAAATGCCAGCGCCAAAGTTCAGATGCAAGCATTGAGCATCAAAATGATGCATGCGATTCAGAATAAAAAAGTATCTTCGCTTGTTCAATAATTTTTTTTAAAAAAAGTCCAGTTGCTTTGGCTTTGAAGTATTGTAGGATGTAAAGATTCTGCTGTTTCAATAGCTGACATAGACAACTGTCAATATAAATTTATACAAAGAATGGGATGTGGAAACTGTAGCTCTGGCGCCAGTGGCAAACCCGCAGGTTGCAAAAGCAATGGCGGATGCAGCAGCGGCGGATGCAATAAAATGAATGTATTTGATTGGCTGGGTACAATACCCCTCCCGAGCGGAGTGAAGCCTTTTTCGATAGTGGAAATATCGTTTAACAACGGTAGCCGCAAAGAATATTTTAAAAACAACTCCTCTATCAATATTGCCAAAGGGCAATGGGTAACCGTAGAGGGCGTTGGAGGATTTGATATGGGTCAAGTGAGCCTCACTGGCGAACTTGTGAAATTGCAAATGAAAAAATATGGCGTTCAAGACCAATCGGCACTGAAACGTATCATGCGCATTTCCACCACCGAAGACCTCGAATTGTACAACGAGAGTAAGCAAAGAGAAAAAGAAATAATGGTGCGCAGCCGTGCCATCGCCAAAGAATTGAAAGTAGATATGAAAATCGGCGAAGTAGAATTACAGGCCGATGGTAAAAAAGCAACTTTCTTCTACACCGCTGAGCATAGAGTTGATTTTCGGGAATTAATCAAGGTGTTCGCTTCCGATTTTAAGATCAAAGTTGAGATGCGCCAAATTGGAGCACGTCAAGAAAGTGGTAAAGTAGGTGGCATCGGGTCTTGCGGTCGCGAACTATGTTGCAGCACTTGGCTCACTGATTTTAAGTCAGTAAATACCACAGCAGCACGCTACCAATCTTTGTCCATCAACCAAACCAAGCTATCTGGACAATGTGGTCGATTGAAATGTTGTCTCAATTACGAATTGGACACTTATATGGATGCTTTACGCCATTTTCCAACTCATGCCGACCATATTCAAACAGCGCAAGGAAAAGCGAATTTGATTAAGAAAGATATTTTCAAAAACCTGATGTGGTATGCCTTCCCAAGTAGCAGTAAGCATTATCCCTTGACGATAGAGCGAGTAAAAGAAATACTGGAGCTGAATAAACAAGGAAATTTTCCGGAAGAATTACAAGCAGTAGAATTAGAAGCTACAGCCAAAGAGAAATTAAAAATTGACGTTGGTTTTGTAAATGACGTTGGACAAATTACCCTTAAAAACCTAGAGAAAAAGAAATCAAAAAACAAAAACAAGAAACCCAATAAACCCCAAGCCAATACTGCCGCAGGCAAACCTGAAGGGAATAAATCTGCAAAAACGAGCGAAGGCTACAGCAATACAGTTGCCACTCCCCGACCTCCTAAAAACAGGCCCAACCCCAATAATAGCGGAAACAAAACGAACACCCCAAAAGCATCGGTAGATGCTGCAGGAAAAGAAAATACGCCAAAAGCAAACAATAATCCCTCTCCAAAATCCAACAACAACACTACGCCACGCCCAAACAAAAGCAGGAATAACAACAATCGAAAACCAAGACCAGAAGGAGAAGGGAATGCAAATCCCATCAAACCATAATTAGTAAGAATAAAACTTTATACCTAATAAATTGAAAGGGGCCAGAATGATATCATTCTGGCCCCTTTTGTTTGGGTAAAAATGGCAGTTTTGCTACCTAATCAAAGTAACATTGCCAGTATAATTTTCGCTGACACCGTTTGAGAAAGCAACTTTTATATGGTAAACATAAACCCCAAAAGGCTGTGCTTCACCTTTATAATTACCGTCCCAACCTTTACCACGAACATCAGTAGATTCAAAAACTTGAACTCCCCAACGATCAAAAATTTTCATTTCAAATGCTACGATTGATTTACTCAACAAATCTCTTGGAATGAAATAACTATTCGATGGGTCATTATCGCCAGGCATAAATGCATTCGGGATGTCAATATAACAGCCCTTGGTCAGCTTCATACTATCTGTGGCCACACAATTTCTTTCTTTGATGCGTAGCCAATATTCACCTTCATTTCTCACTTTGATTTGGCTTACGGTATCTCCTGTATTCCACAAATAAGAAACGGCTGAGCTCAAACTTGAAAAATTAGAGAGTACCAAAGGAGCATTGCCTGGGCAAATAGTGGTGTCTCTTCCAATATTCACATTAGGGATTGGGGTAACTTCAACCGAATGAGTGGTATCAATTTCGCCGCAAATACTGTAAAATGCTTTTAGATTCACATTGAGTTTACCACCAACAGTAAAGGCTTGTCGAACGTTCAATAGATCGTAAGATTTAACGTCACCATCTCCAAAATCCCAAATTAACTTATTGTAACCAGGAGTAGCTGTTGCGGCAAAGTCAATGGCTTCTCCCTGACAAATCAAAGTGTCGCTACTTGTAAAATCTACTACCGCTTTTGGCGCAACAAAAACACTTTTTGTAATACTGTCTGCACATTTATAAGCATCAAATGCTTTTAATTTTACAGAGTAAACACCCAAGTTGGCATAAGAATGAGAGACATCAGTTGCCGTTGAAAAAGTACCATCTCCTAGCGACCACAAAGAATTGTATGGCATGGTAAGCCCTGCTAGAGTGTAGGTGGTGTTGTTTGTAGTATTCAACAATTCTGTACCGCACAAAGAATCTTTTAATATTGAAAAATCAGCTTGAATTCTAGCAATGTCCACTTTTAGGGTGGCTCTATCACTCACACATCCGTCTATTGTTTGAGAGGGATAATAACTTGATGTAGCTACCAATGTAGAAGGTGTAGGTGCAGGAATAATTTGAGTACCACCTGTAAGGGCATCATACCAACGAATATTTTCACCTATCGCAGTAACAGGCACTGCTTTTGCATTGTAACAATACACCGTATCTCGCACAACTGGAGGTTCTGGTTTGGCAATGACATTCACATCAATATAGGTGTAGAAGGAATAACATCCAGCGGAATTTTGCTGACGAACATAATACCTTGTCGTACCTGCAGTAGCAGTAGAAGGAGTAGGCGCTGTTGTAGTTTCGACACCACCAACGGTAGTACTCCACCAAATAGTGGCACCACTTGCTCCAGATGCGCTAAGTGCAGCTGCTGTGGCTCCTTGGCAATAAGTGATAGGAGTGGTAACAAACGGAGGCACACTGAAACTGATGGTATCTACATAAAAGACAAGCCTTAGGGTATCGCAAAGAGAAACGCCAATAGCTGTATAAGTTCGAGGACCTGTAACCAAAATAGAAACGGAATCTCCATAAGCACCACCTGCTGGAGGCAAAGAACCAGAGCTAATTAAACTGTCCGCACTGAGCCCAGTTCCGGGTGTCCAAGTCCATTTAAAAGCAGATCCACCTTTAATTTTCATTGGTATAGTAGTACCCGGGCAAACCCTAAATGTGGTATAAGGTTTGTACTCTGTAGAGTCTGAAAGAAAACTTGGTGATGTTTCGGATAATGCAGAGTCTAAGTCGGCTTGCTTAAGAATGTAAGCATAAGCCAACTCGGTTGTTTCGCCTGGGGCAAGATTGCCAACATTAAAAACAATACCCATTGAGGTGTTGTTAGAAGAATATCCATTAACACCATAAATATAGCTACCTGCAGCACCGCTTTGACCATAAACACTACTTAATCCTGCATCGGGAGTATAAGTATTGGTGATGTAACATTTTGCTCTACAATCTTTAGAACCAAGCCCTACATAAGCAGAATCATAGTCTTGACCTGTAGCAACAACAAGACAATTTCTTGAAATCAATGTTGGCTGAAAAATAATCCTTTTATCAGAAGAATAATTACCGCCGATAGTGGCATCTGGTTCTGGATCCAAACTACGGTTGTAATAAATATTTGTCAAAGTTGTGGTACCCGTATTCGTTAATTCTACTCGTGTTACAAAATATACCTTGTCTTTTCTTTGTGTAACCGTCTGTTTGATATCAAGGTTGCCCAATGAGCCTTCCCAGACCCCTACCTGTTGCGTGCCAGTAGATGTGTAGCCGGTATTGCTACCCGCTAAGCCTCCGGTTAATGAAGCTGCACCTGTACCGCGCCAAGCCCTACCTCTAGTACCATTGATTTCAATGTCCCATCCTTCTTGAGGGGTACCGGGCATAAAATAATCTCCGAAATAACTGGGATACCCTGGACTACTCACACCCCATCCATCCTTCGCGGGGTCTGCAACAAAACCCAAAGGACCACCAGTGGTACCAAAATCGGGACGAGAATGGTAAGTGGTAGGAGCATTACCAGCCGAGCCAAAAGATCCATTGGTAGCTATCCCAACTTCAACATAATCTCCTTGAAGAAAAACATCTGCTCCAATAAATTGAGCAAACAATTGGTTAAACGGTAATAATATTGCGACAAACGCCAATCTTAAAATCTTTTTCATTGCTGTTTTCAGTGTTAAAAAAATGGAACATTATCCATATACGCCTTTGGCGAAAATAACTATTTTTTTTAATACACTACTATTTCCGAAAAAATATTATTTGGATGAATCAATTTCATAAGATAGCAGCCAAATCATTTGAAGATACCGTAATTTTACAAGCATTAAATTCTGTTCAAAGAAAAACTGATGAGCCTTCAAGGAAAAAAAATTGTGCTTTGTGTATCTGGAAGCATTGCTGCCTACAAAACACCAGAATTAGTGCGACAAATGTTAAAATCTGGTGCAGAAGTAAGAGTTATTTGTACCGATGCTGCAACCAAATTTGTAAGCCCATTGGCATTGAGTACTGTGTCCAAAAACCCCGTATTACATAACATTAGCGACGGAGATAGTTGGAATAACCATGTGATGTTGGGCAGGTGGGCAGATGCCCTACTCATTGCACCTTGTAGCGCCAACACTTTGGCAAAATTGGCCAATGGCATCTGTGACAATCTGTTGAATGCGGTTTATTTATCCGCAGTTTGTCCTGTATTTGTTGCCCCGGCAATGGATGAAGATATGTGGCTGCATCCCTCGACAAAGCACAATATAGAGAGATTGAAAGAATTTGGAAATAAAATTATTCCAGTTGCACACGGAGAATTAGCAAGTGGCTTGGTAGGTGCAGGCAGAATGGCAGAACCAACCGATATTGTTGACTATTTAAGTAATCACTTTATAGAGCTTGATTTTAAACCATTAGTTGGCAAAAGTGTATTGGTCAACGCTGGGCCAACTTTCGAAAAAATTGACCCCGTGCGTTTCATCGGCAATTATTCTACCGGAAGAATGGGGATTGCCTTGGCCGACAGATTAGCGACATTGGGCGCAGAGGTCACAATGGTATTGGGGCCAACACATTTGCGTGCCGAGCAAAATACGGTCAAAACGATATTGGTGGAAAGTGCCTCGCAAATGTTTGATGCTTGTGTTTCTACTTTCCCCAATTGTGACATTGCCTTTCTTGCTGCTGCAGTGGCCGATTATAGACCAAAGGAAATGGCAACTCAAAAAATAAAAAAGACAGGAGAAACGTTAGAGATAATATTGGAGCGAAACAAAGATATTTTAGCACATTTGGGCACCTTAAAAACGACAAAGCAAACCCTTATCGGATTTGCATTGGAAACAGAGAACGAACTTGAAAATGCATTGAAAAAACTAAAGGCCAAAAATGCTGATTTTATTGTACTCAATTCACTACAAGATCCAGGTGCAGGATTTGCTTCAGATACAAATAAGGTATGTATTTTGGGCAAAGATGGAAAGAAAAATGATTTGCCTTTACAATCCAAAACTTCAATTGCCGCAGAGATAATTGACTATATTTTACTAGACCAAAGACCATGACCAAGCGCACAACACTCCTTATTTTCATTTTACTCTCAGCCAATGGATTAACTTCATTTGCACAAGAAATTAATTGTAAAGTAAGTATCAGAAGAGATGCTATCACCAATGTAGATCAGCAGGTTTTTGTTGATATGGAGCGAGCAATTGCTAATTTCATCAACAGCCGAAAATGGACCACCGATGAATTTGCTACAAGCGAAAAAATTGACTGTACCATTATGTTCAACCTTAGAGCAAAACATAAGGAGATAACCGAAGCTTATGAAGCTACGATGAACATTCAGGCTACCCGCCCAGTGTACAATACAGGCTACACTACGTCACTCATCAACTTCGTAGATAAGGAGGTCAATTTTAAGTTTAACCAATTTAGCCCGCTCGTATTTGACGACAACCGCGTCAGCAGCACCGGAGAGGCTATTACAGATAACCTAGCCGCAACATTGGCCTATTACATTTACATTATGTTAGGTTTAGATTATGATAGCTACTCTATGAACGGTGGTAATATTTACTACAAAAAAGCACAAAATGTAGTAAACAATGCACCCGAAGGAAAAGGCGTAAATGGCTGGAAGGCTGTAGATGGCACCAAAAATAGGTTTTGGTTAATAGAACAAATGTTGAATCCCCGATTTGCAGATTTCCATAAATATTGGTACACCATGCATCGCCTTGGATTTGACGTATATTATGACAAACCTGTTGAAGCTAAAAAGAATATTCTGGGTGGCATAAGTACGCTTCAAAAACTAAATAGAGATAATCCGAATGCCATTTTGGTGCAATTCTTTTTTAATGCCAAAAGCACAGAATTATTAAATCTTCTTGCGGATATGCCTGTAGCAGACAGACAACCATACATTACCCAACTCTCACAAGCCGACGTAACCAATGCTCAAAAATACCAGAGTTTATCTAAGTAGCTTAAGTTTAATCTTATTGCTAAATGGCTGCAAAAACAAAACCGAAGAAGCACCCATAAGTAGAGATAAAATGACCAATATTTTGTTGGATGTACATTTTGCTGAAGCATACAGCAGTATGCTCAAAAATGATTCGCTTCATAAAAAATACAACAACAAAAACATTGATTCGCTTGCAGTTTTTTACAAGCAAATTCTTAATAAACATCAGGTTAGTGTTGATTTGTTTGACTCCGCCATCAAATGGTACAGCATTCATCCACAAGAGATGGACTCCGTGTACACACATTTATTACCCATACTTGATAGCCTTAAAACTATTCCTTTACAAGATAAAAGCTAAGCCGTACCAAGCAAGCACAAAAAAGACCCCAAGTAAAATCGGGGTCTTTTATTTTGTATGACTTTGTAAATTTTATTTAGCGATAGTAAAACTACCGTTACTTACCGTAATAGTGTCATCAAGATTGCTACCAGTAAAGGTAAAACGACCGATATAATATTCAGCATTGTCTTCAATAATCTCTACAGAACCTTTAATGGAGGCAAAATCACGACCGAGGTAAGTAAGTTTTACAGAATTACTATCTGTTTGTACCGCACTACCCTGGTATAATGGATATACGCCTTTCCCTTTATAGTTGTTCACAAACATATCCATTGAAGTAGGATTGGATTTGTACTGTGAACCTAAGAAACGTACAGAACCTTTGAAAGGAATTCTGGCTTCAACTTTAGCGGCATCCGCATTCCAAGTTACAGGCGAATCAGCAGAATTACGCTTGATTGTTGCAGACATAGAACGGACAGTCGTGTCTGATTCTCCTTTATTGTTACAAGCTACTAAACCGACAAAAAAAACGGCCGAAAGAGATAATAATACGTTGCGCATTGAATTGTTAATTTTTACAAAGGATAAATGTAGTAAAAAAGTTTTTAGAAATGCAACCATTGTGCGGATTTAGCCAAAAAATATTCCTTGATTATGTCATCCAGACCATTTTTAGTATAAAAATTATGAATTTTAATATTGCTGATTTACCAAATTTATAACGCCACTAAACTCGTACTTTGCATCAAATCAACCTGAAATTTCATTGAGCACATCCATTTTTACCTCTGTCAATCCTGCTGACGAACAAGTTATTGGCAGCTATCCAGCGCACACTCACGCCCAAATCGATCAAGCAGTAAGGGCGGCTAATAAAGCCTATCAATCTTGGAGCCAAAGTTCTTTGAAGGAACGCGCGCAATTGTTGCTTGAGATTGCAAAAACCATAAGAGATGATCTAGAAAAATATGCACACATCAGTACTGCCGAAATGGGAAAACCTATTGCGCAAAGCCGTGGAGAACTAGAGAAGTGTGCCAAAACGATGGAGTTTTATGCCAAAGAAGGGCCAAGATTTTTGGCCAACGAAATGGTAGCAACCGAAGCCCGAAAAAGCTTTGTTAGCTATCAACCACTAGGAGTAGTGTTGGCGGTAATGCCCTGGAATTTTCCCTATTGGCAAGTATTTCGGGCCATGGCACCTATTATCATGTCAGGCAATGCGATGATTCTAAAACACGCTTCTAATGTAAGCGGCTGTGCGGTGAACATCGAAAAAGTATTAAAAAAAGCAAAGGCACCCAAAGGGCTTTTCCAAACATTATTGGTTTCGTCTGCAGAGGTTGCAGACATTATTTCACGACCCGAAATATCGGCAGTAACCTTTACAGGCAGTACTGTAGCCGGGAAAAAAGTAGCCTCTATTGCGGCGCAACATCTAAAGAAACAAGTACTAGAATTAGGGGGCAGCGATGCTTATATTGTGCTGGAAGATGCTGATATTAACCTTGCCGTACAAACATGTTTTGATGCCCGATTTGTCAATTCTGGCCAAAGCTGTGTGGCAGCCAAACGCTTTATAGTGGTAAAGAAGCTGCGCAAAGAATTTGAAGCAAAAATGTTGGCCAAAGTTCAGCAGGCTAGTTTTGGCCTACCTACAGATGAATCTAACGCCATCGGACCAATGGCGCGAAAAGACCTGCGAAATGAACTGCACCAACAAGTAGAAAAAAGCATAAAATCGGGTGCAAAATTATTGTGCGGAGGTTTTATTCCCGAAGGCAAAGGAGCCTTTTATCCGCCCACATTATTAAGTGGAGTAAAGAAAGGAATGGCTGCTTATGAAGAAGAATTGTTTGGCCCTGTGGCTGTAATTATTGAAGCGAAAGACGAAAAAGAGGCGATTAAAATAGCCAACGATACCGAATACGGATTGGGCAGCGCCATCTTTTCTAAAAACAGAAAACACGCCGAAATGATGGCCCAGCAATTGATACAAGCAGGAAGTTGCTTTATTAATGCAGCAGTACACTCCGACCCCCGACTACCATTTGGCGGTATCAAAAACAGCGGATACGGTCGTGAGTTGTCTTCCTTTGCACTTAAAGAATTTGTAAACATCAAAACGATTGTTGTACAATAAATTTACCCCAACTAAAACTACAAAACATGTACACTTACCTTGCCCTTGGCGATTCTTATACAATTGGCGAACAAGTTCCCTTCCAGGATAATTTTCCGAACCAAACAGTAGCCCTTTTGAGGCAGAAAAATATAAACATAACAGACCCTGTAATTATAGCCACCACTGGCTGGACAAGCGATGAATTGCAAGCGGCCATCCGAGAAAAGGATCTTAAAGAAACTTTTTCCATTGTCAGTTTACTCATTGGGGTCAACAACCAATACCGCGGCAGGAGTGTAGAAAACTATCAAGTAGAGTTTTTACAATTGCTCTCTCAGGCCATCCATTTTGCCAATGGACATGCCGATAAAGTATTTGTTTTATCCATACCAGACTGGGGTGTTACACCTTTTGCCGAAGGAAAAGACAGAGCGCAAATCGCTACAGAAATTGACGCCTATAATGCGGCTTCAAAGACCATAACACAAGCCCATCAATGCCATTTTATAGACATCACCGACAGCACGAGAGCTAATGGACAAAAAGAAGATTTTCTAGCCGAGGATAAATTACATCCTTCGGGCAAAGAATATGCTATTTGGGCGGAAAGGCTTGCGGAAAGGGTGATACAGCATTTATAGAGAAGCTAGTTTTTTACTATTTTTCCCTGATAAATCTCGCCATCCTCTTTGAGTAATTTATAGAAATAAACACCTTCAGCCCAATTTTCGGTTCTGATAAAATTTTCCCCTTTGAGCAGGATTTTGCTGAGCATTATTCTGCCAAAAATATCATAAATAAAAATTTCCGCTGATTCCTCACTTTTTAGGCTAAGCGTAATTTGATTTAAAAAAGGATTGGGTGCGATACCAACTTCATTCGTTTTTGAATTCTCAACAATCGATGTTACTGAATAATCGCAGCTTGGCGCTTTCTTAAAATCATAAAATCCAATATCAGGATGGTTGATACACCTGAGGTCGCTATAACCATATTCACCATCGACATGTGCAAACAACATGCAAGGGTTCAAATCCGGGTAAGGTGTGTTTAAACCACCAATGCCTTCGACAACTGTATTGTAAAACGGATTTGATCCAGTGGAAAACTGAACAGTTATTGCTCGTAAATTGAAACCATTGATAGTCATTAATTTTTTATCAAGGATTTTTACTTCACGATTGCAAGGGCTTGCTGCACCGCCGACCAGACCTTCTATCGTCCATGTTTCTCCAATGTTTTTATTAAAATCGAATAAAACGGTAAAGGAGTCCAATGCTGCTCTATACCAATAAATAACACCTGCCTCTTCGTAAGTTTGAAAAAAACCTGTGTTAGGTCCGGCTGGCGTTTTAGCGCCGTAAGTACATAATTTTCCTTTTACAGTTACCGTATCTACCATATAAATCGAGGAAGGTTTAAATCCTTTAGGGAAACCACCCACAAACTCCACCTCACTATAAGTCAATTCGGTACCAGGCGGCAACCAACGTTGAGCAAAAGATACTTTTTGTAACAAGCTACACAGCAGTATTAAAATAAGTTGGCGCATGGTGATAGGTTTTAAAAACAGATTCAATTAGGTGAAAAATATTATTTGCCATTTTTCGCTATCAAAAGTAATTATTATTTCCTGATATAACTATTTAATTGAAAGACAATAAAGCGAAGACAATATTGACACTTTAATTCTAAAAACGAAGCTATATATTTGTTTATTAATGTTGAGTCAAGTTCGACTGATTCAACACATTTTACTGCTGAAAAATTTTCAAAACTTTGAATCAAATGAAAAAAATAATTTTAGCTTTTTTAATTTGCCTTTCAGTAATGGAATATGCAAATGCACAAAAAATATTGCAATCATTTTTCAAATACACAAATATTGGAAATGATTTTACATTCAATGTAGAATCCCATTTTAGTTTTGGCTCAGATAAAAGTGGTCCTCACATAATTTACACCTATTTTAGCAAATCTAATGATACGGTTTTTGTAAATGCCTTATATGACCCGACTGAAATAATATGGTCTTATGAAGGTTCAATAATAGAGGACAGCATAAAATATTCAAACCCATATTCAGACTTGAATTATTTTCATCTTTCCACCAGTTCTGTTGATGTGATTGTAGATGATAAGGGCAAATATGTGAAAGATACCATTTGGAATCAACATGACAGCACCTTTTACATAGGCACGTCAAAAATCCAAGAGCAAAATGGAGTAAAATCAATCTCTATTTTTCCCAACCCAACTCAACAAACTATTTACTTATCATTGGCAGCCAGCGAGCTAATTGTTTACAATTCTTTTGGGCAAATCGTGCTGAAAGCAAATGCTGTACCTGAACAGCAACCTATAATGGTCGCTGAACTCAATAATGGTTTGTATTTTATTGCATTATTTGATAAGGGAAAGAATAAGGTAGGTGCTGGGAAATTTTATAAACAATAAGTCATGAAACAAGAACATAACAAAAGGGCGAAACAGCAATTTTTCCTGAAAAAATTGAACATCATTCTATTCATTACTTCCTTGTTTTTTGTATCAACCAGTAGTGCAAAAATCGGTATAACATATTTCTCCTACAGCAATGTACTAAATGATTATTCCTTTTACCTTGAATCTGGCTTCCCATTAGGTTCAGGTGGAGCTTGTCCACGTGTTACTTGGGTCGAAATAAAGAAGTCAAACGACACTGTCTATATTGATGCAATTTATAATATTCGGGGACTCTGGCCTTTGATGGGCTGCGCCAGTAGAGATACCATTAAATACACTAACACCTTTATTGGGGTTAATTATTTCACCATTGCTTCTGGTGAAATACACGGCCCAACACTAACACCAGAAAAAGACACTGTTTTAAAACAGTTTGACACCACTTTTTACGTTGGAACATCAAGCATAAAGGAGCAAAATGGAGTAAAATCAATCTCTATTTTTCCCAACCCAACACAACAAACTATTTGCTTATCGGTTGCAGCTAGCGAGCTAATTTTTTACAATTCTTTTGGGCAAATCGTGCTGAAAGCAAATGATGTACCTGCACAGCAACCTGTAGATTTGTTACAACTTAATAATGGTTTGTATTTTATTGCAGCGTTTGATAAAGAGAAGAATAAAATAGGAGCGGGGAAATTTTTTAAGGAGTAGTTTAATTGTTTATAATTACTAAAAGGGCTGCTCTAAATGTGGGTAGTCCTTTTTTATTCCCCCAACGCATTACTCGCTTCACTCTCATTCCAAAGACGGTCTAATGCTGTCACTACATATACTTCGTTCTTCTTAGAAGAGGCCGTTCTATCGATGAATTTATTATCTTTTTGTACGGCGATGATGTGCCCACTTTTATCCAAATCAATCGCTTCATCTTTATTAAAACGATACACAGCATAAGTGATATTGTCTTGTTTTTTACCGACAACTGTCCACTCCAAGTGCATTTGTCCATTCTTCATTTCTCCTTTCAGTTCGGGCGCATCAGGCGATTGATTATCCAGCCAAGGCATTGTAGGCGGAAAGGCAAAATGTTTGTTGGCAGACGTTTTCAGGCTATCAGTTAAGGCACTGCTGATTTTATTAAAACTAGAGGCACTGTAAAAAACAACGCCAGGGTTTTCACATTTTTCCCTAATGTCTTCTATCTGTTTTAGTATCTCGGTAGGCCCTTGCCAAACTGCAGCTTTACTTTCCGCCATCCTGTAAACGCCCAACCCAAAATACATGTGTCGCTTGTAACTGTGATTTTCCCACCAGGGCAACAAGGTTTCAAAAGCTGCCGCTCTATGCCCATGCTCCCAATACAATTGAGGCAAAGTATAATCTAACCAACCTTTTCTTTGCCACAAAATCACATCCGAATACAAATCATCATAACAGGTCTGCCCGCCGCGCGTAGCCGAGCCTTCAGGGTCTTTACTGGCATTGCGCCATACCCCAAATGGGCTTATCCCAAACTTGACATATTTCTTCTCGCTCTTAATGTTGTTGTACAATGTGGCCACAAAAGTGCTCACATTATTTCTCCGCCATTCTTCTTTGTTGCTAAAACTTTCTTTGAATCGGCTATAACTTTTGGCATCGCCAAATTCTAAACCCGCTATACGATAAGGATAAAAATAATCATCAAGATGCACCCCATCAATATCATACCTTTTCACCACATCCATAATTACCTTAGTCACATATTCCCGAGCCTCGGGCACTCCGGGGTCTATATAGGATTTTCCACCGTAGCTAATAATCCAATCGGGATGTTTGTAAGTGATATGGCTGGCTGGATTGGGGTTCTTTTTACTATCTGTCAGTGCGCGGAAAGGGTTGAACCATGCGTGCAATTCCATATTGCGTTTGTGGGCTTCTTCAACGGCAAATTGTAATGGGTCGTAGGCCGGAAATGGCTGCTGCCCTTGCTTTCCACTCAAGAAACGACTCCAGGGTTCTATTTCAGAATCATACAGCGCATCTGCCGCCGGACGTACTTGTAATATCACCGCATTACAACCAATCGCCCTCAGTGCATCCAGCCGATTGATGAGTTCTTGTTTTTGCTGCACAGAAGGCAATCCTTGTTTGGACGGCCAATCAATATTGGAAACTGTAGCTATCCAGGCTGCACGAAACTCTCGCTTCGGGCTACTTTGGGCATTAGAAAAGAAAAAGGAAAATTGAAAAAAGAAAAACAATAATAATAAACGCATAAGCAAATTTAAGCCTTCAAAAATAAAGGATAAAATATTGCCAGAGAAACTAGCTTTTACTGTTCAGGATATCAACAATTCCTTCCTTCACCAATATTTTATAGCCAATGCGTTCGTCGGATATTCCGGGCTTTAATTGGTAACTGAATTCAAAATTTCCATCAGTACCCAAGGTGGTATTGAAGCAATAAAAACTCAATCCTTTCTGATGCTCAAAATGATGCGCTACCTCGTGCAAATGCGTAGACAATATCATAATGTGCTGCGGATGTTTCAACAAACCTTCTACAATGGCCTTGGTACATTCACAGGCATCATGAACATTGGTTCCTTTAAATAATTCGTCCATCAACACAAGCTGAGAACCTGAGTGCACCACAGCTTCGGCCGTGTTACGAATGCTCTTTACTTCGGCCAGAAAAAAACTTTCTCCTTTCAGCAAATCATCTTCAACATGCATATTGGTGATCACTCCATTCAGAAAACTAATCTTCATCTCTTCGGCCGGAACGCCCATCCCCAAATGAGCTAAAATTGCAGAGATGCCTAAAGCCCTCATCAAGGTTGTCTTTCCGGACATATTCGCTCCGGTGAGCAACATGAAATTTTCACCTTCGCCAAAGGACAAGTCATATTTTACCGCATCAGACAATAAGGGATGATACAGTCCTTTTGCAGTCAAACAAACTTTTTGCTGTGGCAACAATTCCGGAAAATGCCAATGATTTTCCTGAGTGGCCATAGCCATTCCATTCCATGCATCCAGCAAAGCATAATGACCAATCAATTGCTGCACATTTGCCTTCATTTCGCGGCGCGCATGAAAACTCAATTGCACCATTTCTTTAAAAGCAGTTTCTTTATCAAACTTGAGCAAATCCTTTGTCAGCCTGTGTTCCATTGCCGCCGACATTTCTGTGAGGGTTTGCTGCAACAAATCGGGCAAAACAATGCCTTCCTGCAATAAAGAAGTAAAAGCCTTGCACCCTTTTAAAAAATCAGAAAGATGCGATAAAGAAAACTGAGTAAAATGATATTCGTTTCGGTTAAAGAGTTTTTGAAAAACCTTGGCATTAAAGAGCCCCATACCACCGGGATGACCCGAGTAAGAATCGGCCGACTCATAAAATTTTTCCAGCATCACTATTGTTCCATTAGAAATAAGGTTGGTCCAATAATGGTTATGCTCGGCCCAAAAACGAATGACTTCCTGCTGGGCCTTCAATGCCTCAAAACTTACAGGCGAGCGCGAAACTTGACGTTGCAATACCGCACGCCCCACATAAGTAGAACAGCGGTCAATCAGGTTCATCACATTCCCCTCGCTGTCATTATGACTAAAGGATAAATCTTTGAGTGTGCTTTTTGATATCAGCATATTGTTTTGTTGAAAGGGAACTTAAGAGACCCGAGCTTTATCGTTTTCCATAAATATACAGCAATCGCATTATTGACGCACATCCATTACATCGCGGAGAGCATTGCCCAAAATATTAAATGAATAAACCAGCAACATAATAGCCAAACCAGGCACAATAGCGGCCAAAGGCTGATTGGTAATCAAAAAATTATAGTGCTCTTTGATCATCAAACCCCAAGAGGGCTGAGGCGGCTGAATGCCAATACCTAAAAAACTCAAACCTGCCTCTATCAATATTGCTGCCGCAAAATTACTGGCTGCCACTACAATAATAGGCCCAGCAATATTGGGTAAAATATGCCGGATAATAATCCTTGAAGAGCTGGCGCCGATGGCTTTGGCGGCAATCACATAGTCCATTTCGCGCAGCACCAATACCTGACCACGAATGAGCCTTGCTGCGCTCACCCACATCGTCAAACCTATGGCTACAAATATTTCCCAAAAACCTTTGCCCAAAGTAAGGGTCAGCGCAAAGACCAGCAGCAAAGTGGGTACCGACCAAAAAATATTGACCACAAACATCACTACACTATCTATCCAACCCCCAAAATAACCCGCCACTGCACCCAGAAAAACCCCAATTGAAAGCGAGAGCAAAACCGCGACCAATCCTACCCCAATACTCACCCGCGCACCAATCAGCAAGCGGGATAAAATATCGCGTCCATAGCGGTCGCTACCCAGATAAAAACGTTGTTGTTTTATGTGTTCCTTTTGAAGATAAATCTTTTGTTCAGCAAGCCTATTGTCTTTTTGCGAAGCGGGTAATATGGCCGACAAAGCATAAGTAAGGGTATCCTGCAATTGCTCGTCGATAAAATGTTCCACCACTATTTTGTCCCCTTCAAATCGATATTGATTGATGGGCAAATAATGATAGTCTGAACTTTGACCGTAGAGAAGGCGATGGGTAAAAGATGTTTTTTCTGACACCTGTTGCTTGGGCAATAACAACATTTGCTTGCTAAAACCTGGCGCTTTTGCACCCAGCTCCAGTATCATTGTATTGGCATTGGGCGAAGAGTCTGGTGCCAGCACATAAGCCAACAAAGCCACCAACATCGTAAAACCAATAAAAGCCATGGCTACTATGGCGCTCTTTTTTTGGCAAAGTCTGTGCCAAATGCTATGTCGTTTTTCTTCGTTCACAGAGCTACAATATTAAGCCAGAAAGGGTAAAGTAAGGAAGTGCTAATTATTATTTGGGGGGCTATAGAAAAAGACTTGGACCAGACAAGAGATTTGGCTGTATAATAGCTTAAAGGTATTTTTGAAAAGAGAAACAAGAAAATTGTTTTGGCATTCGGCAAAAGAAGCAGATGAAAAAATTTACAAACGGAAAACTCAATACAAAATACTTAATAGGAGTTATAGCCAATTTAAATGGACGTTACTATAAACAAAATAAGGGAAGCAAGTTTGGACGAAAATTCAATAAGTAAGCTGGTTGACTTAGTATATCTATTATCCGATCAAGGCCTGAGAAGATAAAACATCTACAACCTGTATTTGAAATATCTTGTAGACAATCAAGATTCAAGCGAGTGGATTGCAATTCAAAATAAGTTCAATGGTGACCACCCTGTAGAACTTACTTTAGACAGACTTAGTGGCTGGTGCAGATAAGAAATAACTTTATAACCAAATGAACCTTTTCAAAAACTATAGACAAAAATTGGAACAACTGTAATCCTAAAGAATGAGTGGAAAAAATGCATATAACATTGTATTGGCACTAATTTTACGGAATCATTAAACACTACAGAAATGATAAATTTTGACAACATAAAATCATATTCAACAGCCTTTCCAGATACTTATAGTTTTTTGTGGTCACCAAAGGAAGCGAGTGAAATTTCACAAGAACATAAAGACCAAATTTATTTCTTAGATAAGGAAGCAAGTGAATTTGTAAGAAACTACATTAACAATTCAAAAATGTTAACAGGACCTTTATGGAAACCATTTAATGATAGATATTTCAAGACAATTGAAGAATTTGAGGTAACAGAGAATTGTGAAAAAGAAATAAAAAAATGGCTTTACTCCAAACCAATTCCATTTGAAAAGTTTGTTTATGTACATGGCAATATAAGTAAACAAGAGATTACGTTAACCTGGAAAATGGTCATAAAATATTGGCAAGGTCTTTTCTTCTCAGATGACTTAATCATATTTGACGAAACGCTTAATTGGGGACTATTTTATTACCATGAGGACAGACTTTATTACGGAACTGAAAAAATCTATGACAAGGAATTTGAATACGAAAAAGCCAAAGAACTAAACGAATTGAAACAAAGATTTTTTAATAGAGACAATCTTAACTTTAAGAGTGAAGAGAAAAAAAAGGCCGTAAGAGATTTTAAGGAAAAGTATAACGTAGACAAAATTGAGTAAAAAAAACCCTCTATCCAAAGTATTCCAACACTACAAATAAGGCTTTTTAAAGTTTACAAATTTGTGTATCGCTAAAAGCTGAAAAAAAACCACATCCACACCGCAATCTGTCATCCCGACGATAGGTGGTTCATCCCGCTTATTGCGGGGAGGGAACTATACAACAACACAGTGAAGAAATATTTTGTTTATATCATTTGCAATCAGCAAAAAAATGTGCTTTATGTTGGCATCACCAATAATTGGCAAAAGCGCATTGCCGAACATATAGCTGACTCAGAAAACTTAAAACAATCTTTTGTCGGAAAATACAATTGTCGTTACTTGTTGCACCTCGAAGAATTTATGTTTGTTTATGATGCCATAGCAAGGGAAAAAGAAATTAAAGCTTGGAACAGAATGAAAAAAGAAAAGCTAATTACTAAACATAATCCAGATTGGATTTTTTTAAATGAGCATGTATAGATCCCTCCTATCGTCGGGATGACCACCGAGTTATCGGGGCAAGCAGCATGTGGATAAATTCAAAGCCCTCAAAGGCAAGTATGCAGCATTGATATAGAGTTTTGCGAACCTGTACTAGGGGTGAATTTAATTCTATTATACGCGATAAGCAAAGGCGATGAAATGACAACCCTTGAGATGTGCGACGCAACCCAATGCGCAAAGAACTAGTAAATGCCGACCAAAAAAATCTCCACACGTTTTGACAAGCTCAACGACCGTGGGTGGCTGAGCCCGTCGAAGCCAATTTTTTAGCGTTTTGTTGTATTTCAATTTGTACGAATAAGTGATAGTCCCCCCTACTTTTGCGCTGCATTAACATTATGTACCTATCCCTTTTATGAAAAACATATTCATTTTTGCAGTTTTCTTACTTTTTATCATTCCTGTTTTTGCCCAAAACTATACCATAAGTGGCACCATCAAAGATGACGCTAATGGCGAAAAACTCATTGGCGTGGTGGTACAGGTGGCCGAAAACAAAACAATTGGCACTACATCAAACGAATATGGCTTGTACTCACTGTCACTCAAAGAAGGTGATTACACCATAGTGTACAGCTATCTTGGCTACAAAACTGTTGTTGAAAAAGTTTCATTGAAGGGGAATATCACCAGAAACATCTCTTTAGTAGAAAAAGGAAACGAACTGAATGAAGTAGAAATCCGTTCGGTTGCCAAAAACGATAATGTTACTTCTACCAATATGGGTGTAGAACGACTGAATATGGCCCAAATCAAAGATATTCCAGTTTTATTTGGTGAGCGTGACATCCTCAAAACCTTACAATTATTACCTGGTGTGAAATCTGCTGGCGATGGCAATAGTGGTTTCTTTGTGCGTGGTGGTGCCGCCGACCAAAACCTCATCTTATTAGATGAAGCTACTGTTTATAATGCTTCACATTTATTGGGCTTCTTTTCTACTTTCAACTCTGATGCGCTGAAAGACGTAACCTTGTACAAAGGCAATATGCCTGCACAATTTGGCGGCCGACTAGCGAGTGTGATGGATGTGCGGATGAATGATGGCAATAATAAAAACTATGAAGTTTCGGGCGGCTTGGGCTTAATTGCTTCACGATTGATGGTTCAAGGTCCTATCAAAAAAGACAAAGGCTCTTTCCTCATTTCGGGCAGACGCACCTATGCGGATATGTTCTTGAAATTATCTCCAGAAGAAAGCCAGCGAAACAACAAGCTTTATTTTTACGACCTTAACCTCAAAGCCAATTATACCCTGAGCGAAAAAGACCGTTTGTTTCTCTCAGGCTATTTTGGAAAAGATGTATTGGGTGTGGCCAAAATCTTTGGTATTGATTGGGGCAACGCTACCGGCACTCTTCGCTGGAATCACGTGTTCAACTCCAAGTTATTTTCCAACACCTCGCTTATTTACAGCAACTACAATTACAATATTGGCCTGACGATTGCCGAAAATGATTTTAAAATCACTTCGCGCATTGCCGATTGGAACCTGAAACAGGAATTCCAATATTACCCCAACCCCAAGAATACGATTAAGTTTGGCTTCAACTCTATTTACCACGATATTGTTCCTGGCGAAATCAAAGCCTCAGCAAGTTCGGGTATCAACAACTTTGCTGTATCCAAAAGATATGGCTGGGAAAATGCCGCTTTTGTCAACAACGACTGGAAGGCGTCTCCACATTTTAGCGTTTCGTATGGTCTTCGATTGAGTGTTTATTCTGTGCTTGGCCCTGGCAAATACTATTCCTTTGACAGGAATGGCCAGCCTACGGATACCATGACCTATGCCAATGGCGACTTTATTAAGACTTATGTCAATCCCGAACCCAGAATTTCGGGTAATTATATTATCAACGAAGCCAATTCTATCAAAGCCTCGTATGCTCGCAATACGCAGCACATGCATTTATTGTCTAACACTACTTCTACTAGCCCTACCGACCGTTGGATACCTAACAGCAATATCATCAAACCTGAAATTTCGGATCAGGTATCTTTGGGTTTTTATAAAAATCTTAAAAATAACAAATACGAAACCAGCGTTGAAGGCTATTACAAAGCCATGCAAAATCAGCTGGACTATAAAGATGGTGCAGAAATCAATGTGAATGAATTGGTAGAAGGCGATTTGCTTTTTGGGATTGGAAGAGCCTACGGTGCTGAATTTTCTGTCAAGAAAAAAGAAGGAAAATTTACAGGTTGGGTAAGCTATACCCTAGCGCGCACAGAGCGTAAAATTGAGGGAATCAACAATGGCAACTGGTATGCTGCCCGTCAGGACCAAACGCACAACCTAGCAGTGGTGGGTATTTACCACCTGAATAAAAAATGGACTTTCTCCGGCACTTTTGTTTACAATACGGGTAATGCGGTTACTTTTCCTAGCGGAAAATACAGCATCAACAATCGGTCCTACTTTCTATATTCGGAGCGCAACGGATACCGGATGCCAGCTTACCACCGCTTAGATGTGGGAGCTACCTGCAAACTACGTGACAAAAAACATTACACCTCTGAATTAGCCTTTAGTGTTTATAATGTCTATGGCCGCGAAAATGCATTTATCATTAATTTCCGCGAAAACGCCATTAACCCTAACCTTACAGAGGCCGTACAATACAGTTTGTTCCGTTTTGTACCTTCTATCAGTTGGAATTTTAATTTTAAATAAATGCTGTCCGTTCTGTAAAGGAAATGTGCTTAATTTTGGGGCATCCAATCAGATATTCACTTCAGATGAAAAAGCTATTCTTCTTAATCTTTTTGCTCGGTATAAACATCAATAAACTATGGGCGCAAGGATGTTCTGTCTGCACCCAAACAGCTAATCAACTGGGCGAAAAAGGTGCGGATGGCTTAAACAATGGTATTATTTATTTGGCACTATTGCCCATTACTTTCATCAGCATTTTGGGTTACGTATGGTGGAAAAACAATCGCAGCGTTAAGTCTTAAGTTTATTACGACGGCTTTCTACAATTAAACTGCGCATTTGTAGCAGCACCGACAAGCAAATCAAACCCATCCCCATAAAAAATCCCCAGTTCAAATCTTTGTCTTCGCGATAGATTAAAATTGCCAAAAGGATACCATATACAGGTTCCATGTTCACGGTGAGCGTAATGGTAAATGAACTCAATTTTTTAAGTGCATTTAAGGCTAAAGTTTGCGCCCAAACAGTGCAGCAAAGAGCCAAAACAATCAACCAAATCCAATCATTTTTTAAGTTAATTAAATTGCTGGGCAAGTTTTCAGCGACCTTAAAAATGCTATCCTGGGCTGGTAAAAAATGAGTATCAGGCACAAAATAAAATAAGGCAGGCAATAGCGCTGTAATAATTAAAAAACCTGTAGTCATTTCATAAAAAACCATCGTCCTTACCGGATATTCTGATGCAATTCTTTTGTTGTAAATCGTAAAAATAGAACTTAAAAGAGCTGCTATAGTGCCCAACAAAATACCCACACCATATAGGTCTTGGAAATGATAAATGAGGTACATACCTACAAGTGCCAACATACCCAAAGCCAATTCATTAAAATTATACTTCGTTTTATTAATCAGAGGTTCCAACACCGAGGTAAACACACTTGCGGTAGACAGGCAAACGAGTGCAATCGAAGCGTTTGAAAATTTTATCGCCGCATAAAAAGCAATCCAATGAGCCGCCATAAGGCCACCAATTGTGGCTAATTTTTTAACTCCAGCTGTTTCTACTTTGAGCCATTTGCGGCTAAACAATAAAATGACCAAAACAAACAATGCCGTAAGGAGCATTCTGTACCACACAAGCATAGGCGCATCAAGACTGATGAGCTTGCCCAAAACGCCAGTAAAACCCCAAAGGAGTACTGCAATATGTAATTGGATGAGCGCTTTCTTCATAAAATCTATTATTGCTACAAAAAAACTGCTGCACCCAAAAAAATGAATGCAGCAGTAAAAAAAAGAAAAGCAAGGTAATGGAAAAATCTATTCTTTAGCGATTTTATAATTTTCGATGGCCCTTGCAGACCCCAAGCGAAGCCAATAAACACCTGAATATAAATGAGAAAGGTCAATACAATTTGGTCCCGAAACTAACACTTGATTTAAAACAATATTTCCAAGTGCATCCATTACAGAGGCTGTTTCATATCCAGCATTATTGAGGAATGTAACATAGCTTTTGACTGGATTTGGGTAAAAATAAACTGGCTTTGCTACGGTAGCATAAAAAACCATTTTGGTGGAGGAATAAGTAGAACTGCCATCTTCATCAATAATTTTAAGTCTGTAGAAATAATTTCCTTCTAATAAAACATTGTCTCGGTATAGATATTGATTTGCAGGGCTTTCATCCGATTCTGTTGCCTCTATTTTGGCCAAAGCCAAAAACTCAATTCCGTTCGTACTTTTTTCTATCTCAAAAAATCGAACGCTGCTGCTAGCAGCCACAGTCCATTTAAGTTCCACATTATGCTCCTTGATGCCTACCCCAAAATCTAATAGTTGAATAGGCAATACTGCGCCCGAAGAACCAGTATTAGCATAGGTTGCCACACCTGCAGCATTCCATTTTACACCTCCACCATCTGCGCCTGGCAAACTATCAGGGATATAAGAAACTGTATCTCGACAAGTAGCGCCTTGGCTTATTCTAAAATACCGCGGAGCAGAACCAGTATTAGGAAATCTTCCGGCAGCTAAATAACCACTTACGCCAGCTAAGCCTTGGTCGTAGGAAAGCACATAAACATCTGTACCGAATGTTTGAAAATCATAACTGACAGCATTATCCTTCGAAATAACCACCACATTTCGATTTGCGGGAATACTACCACTGGTAACTTGGGTAATTGTGCCGCCCGTGTTACTGAATAAACCTGAAGTAACAGGACTTACCCAAACATTGGGCACAGCAGCTCCATCTATAGAAAAAGCCGTCGTACTTGTACTGGTACCATAGCTCAGGAAAATAGAATTGACATTAATACTGCTTGAGCCTGTATTAAAAACAATAAATTCATTTTTGCCCTCCCCACTTGGCAATCCACTTGATGCGGCGTCTATCATTGCGCCAGAAATGAAAGGACACTGCGCCTCTGATCTCAGAGATAAAAAACATAAAAAAAGAAATAGAATTGACTTCATTTCATTGAATTTTTTTTCAAAGAAATAAATTAAATAACAAAATAATAAATATAATATTATTATAAAGAAGATTATTTATAATAAATTTCCATTAGATGCAAAACGAAATTATATATCCGATTTGAACGTAATTCTGTGTAATGGAGTAAATCCATACTGCCTTATAGCCATTTTGTGCTGTAGAGTAGGATAACCTTTGTTGCTGCCCCAAGAATACTGAGGATATTGTTGATGAGCAGACAACATAAAATCATCTCTATAAGTTTTGGCTAGAATACTAGCCGCAGCAATACTCGCAAATTTACTATCCCCTTTGACAATGCATTGGTGAGGGATACCCAAATAAGGAATAAAACGATTGCCGTCAATCAACAACAATTCTGGTTGTGTTGTTAAACGGGATACGGCTTCATGCATCCCTTTGATAGAAGCTTTGAGAATATTAATTCTGTCGATTTCAACATTATCAATGGCGGCTACAGCAAAAGCAATAGCCTCTTTTTCGATAATAGGCCGAAGCAACATTCTTTGGCTTTCGTTGAGCTGTTTGCTATCATTGAGCAAAGGGTGATAAAAATCGGAAGCTAATATTACTGCCGCTGCAAAGACAGGTCCGGCAAGGCAGCCACGTCCGGCCTCGTCGCAGCCAGCCTCAATAAGTCCTTGATGATAAAATGGCAATAACACTGATGGGAATCCTTTTTTCTGATGTGAACAAAACTACAATTAATAGCCAAAAGACAATAATAGAGTTGCAAAGCGTAACTTCGCCTTTGGCGCTACAGTAATCTAAAGTCACATCAAGAGCGCAAATAATTATATGAATAAAAAAACAAGTCCAAATTCTTATTTCGAAAAAACTTTCGGGAAAGCTGCAAAGCCAAAATCAGAGAAAAATTGGGAAGAGCGCAGTGAGACAAATTCATTTGGCAAAAAGGGAAAAGAAAATTCAAGTGAGAGCAGAAAATCTGGTGCCGAAGGTCGCTTTGAAACTAAAAATCGTAAACCCTACGATAGAAAAGACGGTGATGCACCACGCAGAAGATTTGAAGATAAAGAGGGAAAGCCTTTTGAAAGAAGAGAACGCAGCGATGCTACACGCAAGTCATTTGACAGAAAAGACGGCGATGCACCACGCAGAAGATTTGAAGAAAAAGAGGGAAAGCCTTTTGAAAGAAGTGAACGAAGCGATGCACCACGCAAATCTTTTGACAGAAAAGACAGCGATGCGCCACGCAGAAGATTTGAAGAAAAAGAAGGAAAATTCAACGAGCGCTCCAAAAAACCATTTAATAAAAATGAGCGTGGTTCTTTCAAAAAAGAAGCGCCCAACAGAAGACCAAATTTTGATGAAAAGGAATTTGACGAAGAACGAAAACCAATTCGCAATAACGAAAATCAAACCTTCATTACCCGAGATAATCAGGTACACAATACAAAAATTGGAGCACATCTAAAACCGCGCAAAGCACGCTTTGACGAAGAAGATGACTTTGAAGACGATATGGTGATGCCCGAAAAAGCACCCGAAAAAATGCCATTGAATAAATATATAGCTCACTGCGGTATCTGTAGCCGCCGAGATGCGGTGGAATTTATCAAGCAAGGCAAGGTAAAAGTAAATGGAGAATTGACCATGGAACCAGGGCTAAAAGTGGCTCAAGGGGACACTGTAAGTGTAGCCGGAAAAAAAATCGTCCCTACCAAAAACCTCGCCTACATTTTGCTCAACAAACCAAAAGGATTCATCACCACTACCGAAGACGAAAAAGGACGCAAAACAATCATGGATTTAGTGGCCAGCTCGGAGGTAGAAAGATTGTATCCCATTGGACGACTAGACAGAAATACAACAGGACTCATCATTTTAACCAACGATGGAGAATTAGCACAAAAGTTATCCCACCCAAAATACAATGTCAAAAAAATCTACCAAGTGACATTGGACAAACCAATTACCAAAGCAGATTTCGAAAAAATATTAGCGGGTGTTACTCTTGAAGATGGTGTTGCACCAGTAGATTCACTAGCAATGCTAGAGGAAAAAAACGAAGTAGGGATTGAAATCCATAGTGGCAAAAACCGTATTGTTCGACGTATATTTGAGCATCTTGGCTATCAGGTAGAAAAACTGGACCGGGTGATGTATGCTGGGCTTACCAAGAAAAATATCCCTAGGGGCAAATGGCGTTTACTTACCGAACGTGAAGTGATTTTATTAAAACATTTTAAAAGTTAAGCCCAAACTTTTATGTTGCTCAGTGCAGATAAAATCCATGATGGCAAAGCCTGGTTGGCTCCAAGTTCCTGTATTGAAATTGACGAGGCTTCGGGGAAAATCATAGCCGTACATCCAGAATGCGCGCAAGAAATAGTGCAGCATTTTGAAGGAATCATTTGCCCCGGTTTTATCAATGTGCATTGCCACTTAGAGCTGAGCCATATGAAAGGATCCATTGCCGAACATACAGGATTAATCAGCTTTTTGCAGCAGGTGATGCTCAAAAGAAATAACTACACAGAAGAACAAAAAGAAGTAGCGCGCAATCGTGCTTTGCAAGAAATGTTGGAGAATGGCATTGTTGCTGTTGGCGACATTGCCAACACAACAGAAACATTAAGCCTTAGAGAAAAAAGCTTGTTGCATTGGCACAGTTTTATTGAGAGCATTGGATTCTCACCAGCACGTGCACAAAGCAGCTTTGAATACGCCCTCAAAGTTTGGAATGAATATGCGGCACAAAAATCTACCGGTACCCTCTTACAACAAAGCATAGTAGCCCACGCACCCTATTCGGTTTCCTCCGATTTGTTTCGTCTAATAGCTGCACACCAACCCACAAAAATCATGTCGGTACACAATCAAGAATCGGCAGCCGAAAATGAATATTATGAACAGAAAAGCGGCAGTTTTGTTGAATTCTTGAAAGGCCTCGGTATTGACGACAGCACATTCGTGGCCACTGGAAAAAGCTCTCTTCAAACATATAGCCAATGGATTTCGGCGAAAAAACCGCTTATTTTGGTGCATAATACTTTTACTTATCAAGAGGATGTTGAATTTGCGATAGACAGATTTGAGCAATTGTACTGGTGCCTTTGCCCCAATGCCAATTTGTACATAGAAAATCGCTTGCCTGATATTTCGCTCTTGATAAAATCTGATGCGCAAATTTGCATTGGTACGGATAGCCTAGCCTCCAATCATCAGTTATCGATACTTGCCGAATTAATGAGTATCGACCAGCATTTTCCTGAAATCGGTTGGGAGCAATTGCTGCGTTGGGCTTGCTGGAACGGCGCCTGTGCCTTGCAAATGCAGGAACATTTGGGGAAAATAGAACCCCATAAAACACCTGGAATTTTGTGGATTAAAAATGACAAAAGCCTACAAAAACTTTATTGATGGAAAATTATTTTAGATTATTTGAAATACCCCTTTCACTTCGTCCGGATGCGGCGGAGGTGAAAAAAAAGTTTTACCAACTCAGCAAACAATATCACCCCGACCGTGTGGCACAAACCGACGAAATAGCTAAGGCAGCTATACTTCAAAAAGCAGCTATGGTCAACGATGCTTACAAAACACTTACTAATGCTGATAAAGTGATGGCGTATGTGTTGCAACTGCATCATTTGCTAGAGGAAGATGAAAAATATGAATTGCCTGCTGCGTTTTTGATGGAAATGATGGAACTCAACGAAACCGTATCCGATTTTGAAGATGAACCAGAAAATGAACAACTAAGAAAAAAAGCAGAGCAGGCTTTGAACGAGCAGTTAGAAACTTGGGAAAATCAAGTCCAGCAACTCATTCAATTGTTTGAACAAACTGAAGATAAGAGAGAACTATTGCTGAAGATCAAAGATTTTTATTTTCGGAAAAAATATTTGTTGAGAATTAAAGAAAGATTCTCTACATTTGCAACCCGCTGACAACAAAAGCGGAAACTTACAGCTACCAAAGCACACAATGTAAGAAAAGAATAAAAAATGCCCAGATGGCGGAATTGGTAGACGCGCTAGACTCAAAATCTTGTATTCGCAAGGATGTGCAGGTTCGATTCCTGTTCTGGGCACACTGAAAATCAAACGGTTATGAACTTTTAGTTTATAGCCGTTTTTCATTTACTACAACAATACTACAACAACATAATATTATCTTGGGCTGAAAATCCATGTGTCGGGGATTCACATCCCTCTCGCACCACCACTAAATATAACGGTTTGTAGATAATAACTGTAAACCTTTTTGTTTGGGTACAACATAGGTATAACAAACTCCGTTTCAGGAGTTCGAATCTAGATTTAGCTGAGTATTGTGACCTTGGTTACGTCGACTTTCTTAGAATTTGCTTTGCCAAGACAGCTAAATAAAAGCAAAAAATCGTGTATATTTCCTCGCCGACTAATGCTGTTTGGGCTGTATGTTTATGCGATTCAATTATTTTAAATCGCTAATCAATGGATTTTAAAGATCAAATAAAACAATTTGGTGAAAGAGTTGAAAAACTTAAATCTCAAATTCAAACTGAGGAAGCCACAAAGAATGCATTCATAATGCCATTTATTAATGCACTTGGCTATGATGTGTTTAACCCTCTTGAGGTAGTGCCTGAATATATTGCAGATATAGGCATTAAGAAGGGCGAGAAAGTTGATTATGCAATTATCAGGAATGGACAGCCGATGATTTTAGTAGAATGTAAGCATTGGGGTGAAAGTTTGGATCCTCATAACTCACAACTATTCCGGTATTTTCATACTACTAAAGCTAAATTTGGTTTGTTGTCAAATGGGATAATTTATCGATTCTATACTGACTTAGTGGATCCCAATAAAATGGATGAAAAGCCGTTTTTTGAATTTAATGTTACTGATATAAAGGATAATCAGATAGAGGAATTAAAGAAATTTCATAAGTCATACTTTGATGTGGACAATATTGTCAACACTGCCAGTGAGTTGAAGTATATGAATGAGTTGAAGGCTCTTATTCACGTCGAATTCCAAAACCCCTCCGATGGCTTTGTAAGACATTTTTCAAAGCAGATATACCCTGGAGTATTGACTGCAAGAATGATGGAGCAATTTAGCAGTCTTACCAAAAAGTCCATCCAGCAATACATTAATGACCTCATTACCGAAAGATTGAAATCGGCACTGAAAAAGGAAAGCCAGGAAGAACAGCTTGAAATGGCAAATGAAGTCGTTGCATTAAATAATTCTAAAAGTGATAGCAAAATTGAAACTACAGAAGAAGAAAAAGAGGCATTTTTAATTGTCAAAACTATCCTGAGACAAAAGACAAAAGCACACAGAATAGTTTATCGAGATGCGCAATCATACTTCGCAATATTGCTGGACGACAACAACCGTAAAACTATTTGCCGTCTTTACTTAAACGGTGTAAAAAGATATCTGGCAACTTTTGATGAGCATAAGAAAGAAGTGAAAAATGAAATTCTAACTGTAGATGATATCTTTAACTATGCAGAAATCTTACAAAAGACAGTGGATAATTTTGATGCAGAAAAAGCAAGTGGGAAAGTGGAATAGGGAAATAAAAAAAAGACCTCCTGATTTGTGGACAAGAGGCAACCCAAATGTTTTCACAACGGAATAATCCTTATTGTGAATTGCTTTCAAGATGCAATGATATGTAAATTTTAAGAAAAACAAAAAGCAATCCTTATTTTTCATGCAGAGCCAAATTTTTAATTTGCTCTGGTAAATGGTTAATTATGAGTAAAACAATTTTAGGACTTGATTTAGGTACAGCTTCTATCGGTTTCGCTCATGTAATTGAGGGCGACAAACCCGAACAATCGGGAATCATACGAATTGTAATTAAAGGAAATTATACCACAAGAAGATAAACAAAAAATCAAAGGGAGGAAATAAAAGCAATTCACAACTCATCAATTGAAATACTTGTTTTTCTATGAAAATAAATATTTAATAAATGAACTCTCCCCTCCCTTTGACGCAATACAATGTATAAAATATTAATGATGATAAAATACCTTATTATTTGTAACTCTAATGTGGTCGAAGCCATTTTTTTAACCTCATTGCTCTGCAAAACTAAGTAAAACTATTTAACCAAACAAGTATTTTATTGATGAAGGTTTTTAATTTTGAAAAAATAACTAAATTTGACCTTAAATAATTGACTAAATGAGCAAAATAAACATACTCGGCCTAGACTTAGGAACTACCTCCATCGGATTTGCACACGTAAAAGAAGGTGACACACCCGAACAATCGGAAATTATTCAAATTGGGACACGCGTTAATCCTTTGACCACAGACGAACAAACCAATTTTGAAAAAGGCAAACCCGTTTCGGTAAATGCAGATAGAACACTAAAGCGTGGCGCAAGGCGCACCCTCGACCGTTATCAATTGCGTAGAGAAAATTTAATAGATGCTTTGTTGAACGCCAACATCATTATTAAAGATACCAAGCTGGCAGAAGATGGCAAACAAACTACGTTTGAAACCTGGCAGTTGCGGGCAAAATCGGTTACAGAAAAAATAGAAAAAGTACAACTGGCCAGAGTGTTTTTGGCCATCAATAAAAAGCGTGGCTACAAAAGCAGCCGCAAAGCTAAGAACGAGGATGAAGGACAAGCCATTGACGGAATGGCAATAGCCAAACGCTTGTATGAAGAAAATCTTACACCAGGGCAATTGGCTTATCAATTATTAACCGAAGGGAAAAAAGCAATACCCGACTTTTATCGCTCTGACTTGCAAGCAGAATTTGATAAAGTTTGGAACAAGCAAAAAGAGTTTTATCCAGAAACATTAACGGATGAATTGAAGCAAAAACTGTACAGCAAAAACAAAACTCAAACTTGGGCTATTTGCAAAGAACCCTTTGATATTGTTGGTGTAAAAAGAGAAACGAAAGGAAAAGAGTTGCAAATAGAAAACTTGAAATGGAGGTCGGCTGCAATAGAGCTTAAATTAAATCTAGAACAACTTGCTATTGTTTTATCGGAAATAAACAATTCCCTAAATAAGACAAGCGGTTATCTAGGAGAAATTTCCGACCGCAGCAAAGAGCTTTATTTTAATAAAGAAACCGTAGGGCAATTTCTCTATAAACAACTCCAGCACAATCCGCATACACGCTTGAAAAACCAAGTATTTTATCGACAAGATTACTTGGATGAATTTGAAGCTATTTGGAAGGAACAATCCAAGCATCACCCAGAACTAACCGATGCATTAAAGTCGGAAATCAGAGACATCACTATTTTTTACCAACGCAAACTCAAGTCGCAAAAGGGTTTGGTGAGTTTCTGTGAATTTGAGAGTCAAGAAAAAATCATCAATGGCCATAAAAAAACAATCGGTTTAAAAGTTGCCCCCAAGTCATCGCCATTATTTCAAGAGTTTAAGATTTGGCAGGTACTGAACAATGTGTTGGTACGAAAAAAAGGAAGTAAAAAAAGAGTAGCTAAAAATATCGACCAAACAAAACTTTTTGAAGAAGATCAAGAAATTTTTGCTTTTGACTTAGCAGCCAAACAAACTTTGTTCAATGAGTTAAACTTAAAAGGCAATTTAAAATCTAGTAAAATTATTGAATTATTAGGCTATAAATCGGCTGATTGGGAATTGAACTATTCTGAACTAGAAGGCAACCGCACCAATGCCACTTTATACAATACCTATCTGAAGATTTTGGAAATAGAAGGCTACGATGTAAAAGATTTGCTCAAAGTAAAATCGAATAAAGATGAAGTAGCTTTAGATGATTTGGATGTACCTGCTGCCGAAATTAAAAAAATGGTACAACAAATTTTTGAAACACTAGGCATCAATACCCAAATTTTAGAATTTAATGCGGAGCTGGATGGCAAATCCTTTGAGCAGCAAGCAGCCTATCAATTGTGGCATTTGTTGTACAGTTACGAAGGGGATGACTCCACCAGTGGCAACGAAAAATTGTATGAACTCTTAGTCAAAAAATTTGGGTTCAAGCGAGAGCACGCCCAAGTGTTAGCCAATGTTACATTCTCCGATGATTATGGCAACTTGAGCAGCAAAGCCATCCGCAAAATATTTCCGCACATCAAAGAATTGCAATACGACAAAGCTTGCGAAATAGCGGGCTACAGGCATTCGACAGCTTCATTAACCAAGGAAGAAATAGAAAATCGCCCACTAAAAGACAAGCTAGAACTATTAAAGAAAAACAGCTTGCGAAACCCTGTGGTAGAAAAAATATTGAACCAATTGGTAAATGTGATTAATACCATTTTAGAAAAAAATCGCGCCATTGACCCAAATTTCAAATTTGATGAAATTCGCATTGAGTTATCCCGAGAGCTGAAAAAGAATGCCAAGGAACGAGCAGAAATGACCACCAATATTAATGCGGCAAAAATTGAAAATGACAAAATTAGAGAAACCATTAAACGAGAATTTTCTAATGTCCCCAATCCAACAAAAAATGATATTGTAAGATATAAGTTGTACCAAGAATTAGCATTTAATGGTTACAAAGATTTATATACCAACAAAAAAATTGAATATCATTTGCTTTTTGGAAAAGAGTACGACATAGACCATATTATACCGCAATCAAAGATGTTTGATGATAGTTTTTCTAATAAGGTTCTTGTGCCACGGCAGGCCAACCTAGATAAAGGAAACAAAACTGCCTATGACTATATGTCAAACAAATCTCAACAAAATTTTGAAAACTATACATCTTCCATAGAAGAACTATACAAAAACGGAAAAATATCCAAAGCCAAATACCAAAAACTCTTAAAACAAGAAAGCGAAATTGGCGATGGCTTTATTGATAGAGATTTGAGAGACAGCCAATACATTGCCAAAAAGGCAAAAAATATGCTGTACGATATTACCAAGTCTGTAGTATCTACATCCGGACAAATAACCGATAGGCTGCGGGAAGATTGGGGCTTAATCAACATAATGCAAGAGTTGAATTTTGACAAATTCAAAGCATTAGGACTCACTGAACAAGTAGAAAAAAAAGACGGCAGTTTTAAAGAACGCATTGTAGATTGGAGCAAACGCAACGACCATCGTCACCACGCTATGGATGCATTGACGGTGGCTTTTACCAAGCACAATCATATTCAATACCTCAATTACTTAAATGCTCGTAAAAACGAAAAACACAAATTACACGGCAATATTATAGCCATTGAAAACAAAGAAACTGAGTTAAAAATTGATGATGAAGGCAATAGAAAAAGAGTATTCAAACTGCCCATCCCCAATTTTCGCAAGGTAGCCAAAGCTCATTTGGAAAATGTATTGGTATCACACAAGGCTAAAAACAAAGTGGTGACCAAAAACAAGAACAAGACCAAAAGTAAAAACGGAGAAAAAGTAAAAATAGAACTCACGCCAAGAGGGCAATTGCACAAAGAAACCGTGTATGGCAAATATCAATTTTATGTAAACAAAGTAGAAAAAATAAGTGCCAAGTTTGATGAAGCCACCATTGCCAAAGTGAGTAATCCTTTATTTAAAACCTTTTTGCTACAACGCTTAGAAGAAAATGGCAATGACCCCAAGAAAGCATTTACGGGTAAAAATGCATTGAGCAAAACACCTATTTATTTGGATGCAACCCAAACCGAAACGATACCCGAAGCAGTGAACCTGTCTTGGTTGGAAGAAGATTACTCAATCAGAAAAGATATAACACCCGAAAATTTTAAAGATGAAAAAACCATCGAAAAAGTACTGGACAAAAAAGTAAAACAAATCTTATTCGATAGACTAAAACAATATGGCGATCCTAAAAAAGCCTTTTCCGATTTAGACAAAAATCCCATTTGGTTGAATAAAGCCAAAGGCATTGCTATAAAACGTGTAACCATCAGCGGTGTAAAAAATGTAGAATTTTTACACTACAAAAAAGACCATTTAGGAAAAGATATTTTAGATCAAGAAGGAAAACGCATTCCGGTAGATTTTGTGAGTACGGGCAACAACAACCACGTAGCCATTTACCGAGATGAAAAAGGTAATTTGCAGGACAGAGTGGTTTCCTTACTTGATGCAGTGCAACTCGTCAACGCAGGCGAACCTGTGATTGACAAAACCTATAACCAAGGTATTGGTTGGCAATTTTTGTTCACAATGAAGCAAAACGAATACTTCCTGTTCCCCAATGAAAAAACAGGCTTCAACCCCAAAGAGGTGGATTTATTAGACCCGAAAAATAAAAAAGTCATCAGCCCGAATCTATTTAGGGTGCAGAAACTCTCTAAAGTTGAATACGGAAATTCAGCCGTTAGGGATTTTGTTTTTAGGCATCATTTAGAAACCTCTGTTGAAGAAAAAAGGGGATTGAATGGTATCGCTTATAAACAGTTGAAAAGTTTACCACATTTAAAGGATATCATCAAAGTCCGCCTCAATCATTTGGGCGATATTATAAGTGTGGGAGAATATTAAAATCGTTAATGATGATTAAGCGTACACTCTATTTCGGCAATCCAGCCTACCTCAAAACTGCCAATGAGCAGTTGGTGGTCGAGCGTAAAGACGAAGAAGCAAAAAGCATACCGATTGAGGATATTGGTATTATCCTGCTTGATCATCAGCAGATTACCATCACTCAGGCATTGATGTCTAAACTATTAGCCAACAATGTAGCTTTGGTCTGTTGCGACGAAAAGCATCACCCTGCAGGTTTGTTTTTGAGTCTGGACGGTAATACGCTGCAAAGTCAGAAATTCAGAGCGCAGACGGACGCATCTCTGCCGCTCAAAAAGCAACTCTGGCAACAGACCGTTATTGCCAAAATAGAAAATCAGGCCGGTAACCTGCAAATACAGGGAGCAGACCATAGGCCATTATTGGCTATAGCCCGGAATGTAAGAAGCGGCGATAGTGACAACTGCGAAGCACAGGCAGCAGCCTATTATTGGAAAAACATATTCCCTGATTTTTTATCGTTCAAGCGTGAGCGCGAAGGTTTGCCTCCCAACAATTTACTCAACTATGGTTATTCCATCCTTCGGGCATTGATTGCACGCAGTATTGTAGCTTCAGGGCTGATGCCTACTTTGGGTATTTTTCATCGCAACCAGTATAATGCCTATTGTTTGGCTGATGACATCATGGAACCTTATCGCCCTTATGTAGATAAAGTAGTTTGCGACATTATAAAAATGAATGGCAAATATCTGGATATGACCCCCAATATGAAAGAACAATTGCTGAGCATACCAAAACTTGACGTGATGATTGGTGGACAAAAAAGCCCAATGATGAATGCAGCGCAACGCAGCACAGCATCTCTGGCAAAATGCTATGAAGGGGATAGTAAAAGCCTGCTCTATCCTATATTCTGAAGACTATGGCCAGGCTTGGTGGACATACAGATGATTATTCACGCCTAAATGCTTATCGTATTATGTGGGTACTTGTATTTTTCGACTTGCCTACCGAAACCAAAGCGGAGCGCAAAGCACATAGCAAATTTCGAAAAGATATAATGACAGATGGTTTTCAGATGTTTCAGTTCAGTATTTACCTACGCCATTGTGCCAGCCGAGAAAATGCGGATGTGCATATTAAAAGGGTAAAATCAATCTTGCCCGAAAAAGGACATATTGGCATTATCTGCATCACCGATAAACAATTTGGAATGATGGAGATTTTTCAGGGTAAAAAAATTACCAAAACACCCGATACTGTACAGCAACTAGAAATGTTCTAAATCAAAACCTTCCTGAAAAAACTAACCTTTGAGCAGAAAAAAACAGACCAAAAGTCTGTTTTTTTCTTTTTGCACAATAGTGTCTAAACACAATACCAATAAGCCTTTCAACGATTCGTGTTGTGTAAGAACTAAGGTACTCAAAAGTTTGAAAGCAATTCACAACTAATTATCCTAAATGGTGCAAATGCCAAAAGTTGTGTAAGAACTAAGGTACTCAAAAGTTTGAAAGCAATTCACAACAATGTTGACCTTGCTAATGAAATTGCCTTTGTTGTGTAAGAACTAAGGTACTCAAAAGTTTGAAAGCAATTCACAACAATCTTACCAGCCTGTTCAAATGTGTTCCAGTTGTGTAAGAACTAAGGTACTCAAAAGTTTGAAAGCAATTCACAACATTCGTCGAAGCAATGCAATCTTTTTCGGCGTTGTGTAAGAACTAAGGTACTCAAAAGTTTGAAAGCAATTCACAACTGATGGTAAATCAGCAGAAAATCAGGCTGGTTGTGTAAGAACTAAGGTACTCAAAAGTTTGAAAGCAATTCACAACGGATGCAGTTCAAGTTTACCAGCAACTTTTGTTGTGTAAGAACTAAGGTACTCAAAAGTTTGAAAGCAATTCACAACAGGCCGAAAGCAAAGAAATAATGCGTGTTCGTTGTGTAAGAACTAAGGTACTCAAAAGTTTGAAAGCAATTCACAACACATACGCAACATTTTTAAATGAAAATGGTGTTGTGTAAGAACTAAGGTACTCAAAAGTTTGAAAGCAATTCACAACAATATTTTATCTTCATAGCTGCCAGCTCCGGTTGTGTAAGAACTAAGGTACTCAAAAGTTTGAAAGCAATTCACAACAAACATTATGAGAATAGTTGAATACCTGATGTTGTGTAAGAACTAAGGTAC